>ERZ791906.14-NODE-14-length-274576-cov-8.171029_pt1 | contig 274576 bp, 231 predicted proteins | sample MGYA00510146_ERZ791906 | MGnify/ENA primary metagenome ERZ791906 (study PRJEB30046, sample SAMN00792096) | human gut metagenome | study: EMG produced TPA metagenomics assembly of the A metagenome-wide association study of gut microbiota in type 2... | reverse complement strand
TCCCAAGCATGAAATTGAAAAAACAAAGATGATTCTCCAAAAGTACACCCCTTTTGGCAAAAAACAAGCAAAAGGGATGTATTTTCCCAAGTATGAAATTAACAAAAAAAGATAATTCCCCAAAAGTACACCCCTTTTGGCAAAAAACAAGCAAAAGGGATGTATTTTCCCAAGCATGAAATTAACAAAACTAAGATGATTCCTCATAATACATCCCTTTTGACAAAAAACAGGTCAAAGGGATGTATTTTTCCATAATAATAAACATAGAACAGAAGATGTATTGAATAATAAGCATAAGTCCATTGACAGAAACTAACAAACCACTTCAGGTTCATGGAAAAATTAAAACAAAAGATGTGGATATGGCAGCTACTTCTTTTGCGATGACTGTGCATTCTATGATGGATTATCAATTAGATTGTGCCGGAATGGAACAAATAAAGAATTCGGCAGAAGATGTTAGTCAGAATTATGATGAAGTTAAATATGCCAGAGAACAAAAAACGTGTGGCATGTTAGAAAATTATATTAAGTGGTTTTGCCGTGAATTTGGAGGAGATGGAAATGAAAAGAAAATCTCACATATAAAACAAGATTATCACTGCACAATATAAATTACGCAACTAACACAGTCTCTAAACAAAGTTGACGATTAATTCTTTCTAATGTAAATTAACTATAGGATTAAGTATTACATATTAACGTGAAGACAAATTTCAATTTATATGAAAGTGAGAGTGATAAAATGAAAACACGTAAGTTAGGAAAGACAGGACTTGACGTAAGTGAAATCGGGTTTGGTGGTGAATGGTTAGAACGACACCCAGAAGAAGAGGGAATCGGATTAATTAAATATGCATCTTCTAAAGGAATTAATATTCTTGACTGCTGGATGGCAGATCCAAAATCAAGAGACATTATTGGAAAAGGTATCAAGGATAATAGAAGTGATTGGTTTATTCAGGGACATATTGGTTCTACCTGGAAAGATGAACAGTATTTTAGAACAAGAGACATGAAATATGTTCGACCAGCTTTTGAAGATTTACTTAAAAGACTTCAAACAGATTATATTGATATTGGTATGATACATTACATAGATTCAGAAGAAGAATGGGAACAGATTCAGCATTCAGATTATATGGATTATGTAATGGAGTTAAAAGAAAAGAACATAATACATCACATTGGCATGAGTTCCCATAACCCAAAAGTTGCCATAAAAGCAGCACAGTCAGGGTATGTTGAGATGATTTTATTTAGTATAAATCCGGCATTTGACATGTTACCTGCAAGCGAAGATATTGACACAATGTTTGCAGAAGAATTTGATAACAATCTTAAAGGAATTGACCCTGAGCGTGCAAAGTTATACAAAATATGTGAACAGAATAATGTTGGAATCACAGTTATGAAAGGTTACGCAGGCGGTAGACTATTTGACAAAAAACGCTCTCCTTTTGGAGTAAGTTTAACACCTGTTCAGTGTATTCATTATGCATTAACCAGACCTGCAACAGCATCTATTATGTGCGGCTATGACACAAAAGAACAGGTAGATGATGCTTTGGCATATGAAACAGCTACAGAGCAGGAAAAAGACTATGCATCAGTAATCGCCAATGCTCCGTTCCATTCATATAAAGGAGAATGTACATACTGTGGACATTGCAAGCCTTGTGTGGCGAATTTAGATATTGCAATGATTAACAAATTCTATGATTTGGCGACAATGCAACCTGAGGTGCCTGCAACAGTACAATCACATTATGAACTTCTTGAACATAAAGCATCTGAATGTATTGCTTGTCATGCTTGTGAAGTACGTTGTCCATTTGGAGTAAAAATCGCAGAAAGAATGGAGAAAACAGCAAAACTATTTGGTTGCTAGAATCACATTTGCTTGTAAGGGGGCGTTTAACATTGATTAGAAGCAAAAATTACATTTTAGATTTTACACATGTATATATTGATGAGGACATACAACAAGAAAGTGGTATAAGCCTAATTGATTGTTCGGACATTGAAGGCTGTGACCTTTATTGCTCCAAGGCTGCTGAAATAGAAATAAAGAAAAGAACAGAGCAGTATGGAATTCATGGGATACATTTTATTGATTCAGGTAATTTTCATTACATAACAAAAATAAATATAGACAGAATAATGAAGCCCTTTTCATTAGTTCTATATGATCATCATACCGATATGCAGGAACCGATGATTAACAAAATGACCAGTTGTGGAGACTGGGCAGCGCAGGTTATTAATGAAAATAAAAATCTTGTTCAATTGATTCTGATAGGTGCAACTGAAAATGACATAGAGCAAATTCATATTAAGAATCGCGAAAAACTTATAACTTTTTCAGCAGAAGAACTTAGGAGCGGCATAGGAAAAGATAAGCTTAGCAAAATAATGACAGATGTACCTTTTTACATTTCAATTGATAAAGATATTCTGGATAAAAATTATATTGAAACAAATTGGAGTCAGGGCCACATGCCACTTGATATGCTTGAGCATCTTTTACAGTTTTTTATTAAAGACAAAAAGATTATTGGAATTGACATATGTGGAGAATGCCAGAGCGGGTTGCCTTTTCCTGAATACATAGAGGCAGAGGAGAAAAATTCAAAAACTAATATGGAGCTATACGAATACATTAGAAAATATAGAAAATAAAACTTATTTGATATGTCGCAATTAAAGTGGTAAAACAGTTGAAAATAATAATTAAAATTTAGGTTGGAGAAAAACTGTATTATATATTTTGATAAAATGAGCAGGAAAGTTTGTATTATATATTTTGATAAAATGAGCAGAAAAGCTTGCAACATAGATTGTGACTTAAGAGTTAAAAATGATGACATTCATTTTGAGTTAGGAGGCAGAACAAATGAACATACTCATAAGAGAATATAATCAGAATGATTTAGAAGCAATGATTGAAATTTGGAATCAGGTTGTAGAAGATGGAATTGCATTTCCACAGGAAGAATTATTAAATAAGGATACAGGAAAAGAATTTTTTGACTCGCAGACTTACAGTGCAGTGGCGGAGGATAAGGATACAGGAAAAGTGTATGGCTTGTATATTTTGCATCCTAATAATGTGGGACGTTGTGGACATATCTGTAATGCCAGCTATGCTGTTAGTAAAGAATCAAGAGGGCTATATATAGGGGAAAAGCTGGTGCTTGATTGTTTGAAGCAGGGTAAGAACAAGGGATATGGAGTGTTACAGTTTAACGCTGTTGTTGCAACTAATACCCATGCAAGACATTTATATGAAAGACTTGGTTTTACTCAGTTAGGTATAATACCAAAAGGTTTTAGAATGAAGGATGGACATTACGAGGATATTTGCCCATATTATCACGAACTTGTTTAGATAATTTAATGAAAAATTACAGTTAGTTGCTAAATGCAAAGAATGTACATGGACTGAGAAAATATTGCAATATAGCAATATTGGTTATGTTAGAAATTAGGAGAAAAATATAGGTATGGTATATGTTAAAGATTTACTTCAGTTGGAATCTTTATGGTAAGAACAATGTTTCTGTCTGCAGCATTATGTGGAATAGCAGACTATTTTCAGGTAGCATGTTTAATGTGGTATTTGACTATGTGTTTATGTTCCCTATGAATTTAGGCTTTACGGGGGCTGCGTTAGCAACGTCACTTAGCCCGATTGTTACCATGAGTATATGCACAACACATTATTTAGGAAAAAGTAATCAGGTAGAATTTAAAACAAAAAGATTATCATTCCTGTCATCAGAAGTGATTACATTTACAGCGGTTATGATTGTGGCAAAGACTAACTTGAAATTCCGTAAATAAAGGTCAGTTTGTGAAAAAAAGCAATAAGTGCATGTGTTATAATACTTTAGAATTGCTGGTAGTATGTCAATAAATATTTGCATAAAGATAAGAGGAAGCAATATGGAATTTCAATATCTTCTAGAACAGAAAACAATGGATTATATTCAAGATAAAAACTTAGAATTAGTGGAAAAAAGTATGTGGAATAGTGGTGCTATTGTATATACTGTAAAGAAATCCGGCGATAACTTTGCCGGATTCTATTCACTGATAGCTATTTATTTGGAAGAAAAAGATTTTAAATTACAGGCAGAAATTTATAATTTATATAATGATAGCAGATTTAATGAAGATTTAATTCAGTGTGAAACAATTGAAGAAGAAATAGTTGATAATGGGAAATTAATCTATATAATTACAGAGAATGTTAATTCAATTATTGACATGATTTTAGATGGAAAAATAATTCTTTCTAACAAGACAGAAGAACAGAAAAAGATATGTTTATTTAATTTGCTTGCTGACATTTGCGATACCATAGTGTATGTGAAAAATAAATACAGCAATTTAAATATATACATCAATAATGAAGAATTATGTATTAACGAAAACGGTAAAGGAAAGCTCTTGTTATTTGATTTGGTAAAAAATCAAATTGCAACTAATAATGAAGCTTATGAACTTGCATATATTGGAAAAAATATTGCAAAAGGTTTAAATATTGATGTTAATATTCCGTTATTGGAAGAAAATATAGAAATGTTTAGACAGTTTTGTCTAAGGGAAATTAAATCTTGTGAAAAAGAAGAAGAAAAAAATAAAAACAAATATGAGAATAATTTAAAGAAAGCCAAAAAGGGTGATAAAAAGGCGCAATATATTGTTGGCTATATGTACGAACATGGAAAAGCTGTACCAAGAAGTATGAGTAAAGCAAAATACTGGTATGAAAAATCAGCCACAAAAAAATATACGAAAGCACTTAATAATATGGCGTATTTTTATCAAAAGGGAATACAGGAAGATAAGAGTATTGAAAAGGCAGAAGAACTTTTAAAAATCTCAGCAAAACAAAAAGATAGTGTGGCATGCTTAAATCTTGCAATAATGTACCAAACAGGAAAAAAGGGCAAAGTCGATATAGAACAGGCATTGTATTGGTATAAAAAAGCCATGAAATACGGGGATAAAGTAGCAGAAAGAATGTACAAACGTTTAATTATGCAAAAAGCAAATGAAAAAGGGTGACAAAATGGAACATATAAATACTACTGAGATGTACTATAAAGTTATAAATTGTGAAGAAGTAGATGAGTTAAAAGAAATATTAAATGCATACAGTCCATACTATTCAAAATGGAGAGATTATATAAATAATATAATGTTATCAAGGGGATTGTCTTATGAAAAGTTAGGAAAAAAATGTGGCTTTAGTAAAAATACAATAAAATCCTGGATAAAAAATAATAAAGTGCCAAAATCAAGGGAAAGCTTCATAAAACTTGGCATGGGGTTAAGGTTTAATTTACAGGAAATTAATTATATGTTACAGCGATATGGAAAATATCCTAGACTATATTCAAAATCATTAGAAGATGCTATATGTATTTATGTAATTTCACACTATCCAAAAGAAGAGAGCATTAATCCCTATGAATATTGCACTACGCTTAAGGGAAAATTTTTAGATATTTTAAAAACAAAAAACAGAAGAAAGTATTTGGCTAATTCTCAAAATGAAACCTTTGAAGTAGAAGAAAAATTAGTAAGTCTGAAAAATGAGAATGAGCTGGTCTCATTTATAAGGGAAAATGAAGTTGAATATATTAACAGTTATTACAAGTTGGTGGACTACATTGAAGCATATATAAAGGCTGAAAATTTTGGCGGTTCCTATCATAGCCTTGTAAAAGCCGAAAATCTGGATAAGGGATTTGAAAAAATGATTTCTAATTTGAAGAATTGGGGGGAAGTACCTAACAGACAAAGGTTAATTGCATTAGGAATAAAACTTAATATGTCTTATGTTGAAATCAATCAGTTACTTGATTATGCAAATATGGAAAAGCTATGCCCAAAGGACAAAATAGAGTGTATAATACTTTATGTACTATCTAACATAGATATTTCTAATCCTGAATATCAGACAAATCATATGTCGTTAGTTACCAGTTACAGCAATAACCCACAAATTAAGGAACAGTGTTCACATCTTTTAAAAGAATTAACAGGGTTAAAAAATTCAGATGAAATTGAAAAAGATATGCAGTATTACATAAGTGATACTTTAAGAACCCTTGAAATGGACAAGGAAGACTATGGAATTTTAAAATTGTTTATTGGTAAAGACAATTAAAATTTATATGGAAATTAATAAGGTATTTTGTGATTAGAATATTTATAAATAAAAAATATGAGATAGTACAGCAATTACGATAAAAAATAAAAATGGGAGACAATAATGGATTCTATTTTAGGAAGAACAATATTAGGATACAATGTAATAGAAAAAATAGGTTCAGGTGGATTTGGCGATGTATATAAAGTTGAGAGAAGCAACATTGTAGGAAAGACTACAAGAGCTTTAAAAGTAATTACATTACCAAGGGATGATGAATACCTTGAAATATTAAACTCCATGGGTGGAGACAAAAACAAGACAAATGCATATTTTGAAAAAGAACTTAATCGTGTAGTTAATGAGATAAGAGTTTTTTCACTTATATCGGAGAAGGACAATCATAATATCGTTTCCTATTATGAAAACGACGTAGAACAAATAGGTGAGTATAGGTATAACATATATATTTTAATGGAACTTCTTACACCGCTTAATAAATGGCTACAGCAAAATAATATTACTGTAGAGGATGGACTTAATATTGGGATTGGTATAGCAAACGGACTTGCTATTTGTCATAAGAACAATATTGTTCACAGGGATATTAAGCTAAGTAACATATTTGTTTCTAAGGATGGAGCGTTTAAACTAGGTGATTTTGGGGTATCAAAAAATATTACTAACGCAACAATGGCACATACCATAAAAGGAACACCTAATTATATTGCTCCTGAAATTTATATTGGCAAAAGTAAATATGACAATACTGTAGATATATATTCGTTAGGAATTTTAATGTATTATCTATTTAACAAAAAGCGTTTTCCATATTATCCTGAGTACCCAAAGGAATATACAAGGGAAGATGAAGATAAGGCGTTTTACAAAAGAATGCAGTATGATAAACTCCCAAATCCATTGGAGGCTCCGGATAGCATTACAAAGATAATAAAAAAAGCTGTTTCAAAATCTGATGAAAGATATCAAAGTGCAGTTGCCATTGAAAAGGACTTAATTGTGGCAAAATCAAAATTAAGCGAAAAACAGTTGAGTAGACAAATTGGTTTTGAGCCGGTTTTTGCTGATAATAACAAAATCGAAAACGAAAAGGAACATCTGTTAGTTCAGAACTTAATGGGAAAAGACTATAACAGCATCAGTTTTCAGGAGCAGGGCTTAACCATGGATGAAAGCGTTATAATATCTAAAAAGAATAACAAAAGAAAATGGTTAATTATAGCTGGTGTTATCGGTGTGGCAATATTGTTGTTTTTAATTGTGTATCTTAGCAGTTGTACAAATTCTAAAAATACTTCTGAGAAAAATATAGCCATAACAACTACTGAGAAATCAATGGTAATAAAAGAGAGTATAGTTATGGAATCTTCTGCAAAAGATACAGAATCAAATACTGAGACTACAAAAGTAAGCCAGACAACAGAAGTACAGAAAACTACTAAGAAAAAACGAAAGAAGAAAAGTCAGGTAGCTTCAGAGAAGACAACACAAGAAGTAACAACCATGCCTTCAACAAAATCAAATAATGCATACATAAATAAGTCAGCGCAACCGTCATCAAAGAAAGTTAATACAACAAATAAACCAGCCGGTCAGAAAAAAGACAGTGCAATTGACTTTGAAAATGTGGTAGAGTAAAGATATTATTTATGATTTAGATTACTCTGAATTAGGAGGGTTACAATGAAGAAAAGTTTAACAATAGTAATTATGATAGCATTAGCCATGGCTTTAGTATGGGCAGTTGTTTTCGCAATTGTTCTAAAAAGCTTAATTATAGGATTAGCCATTGGTTTGGCATTTGGTTGCTCAATGGCAATTGTAGCTTATGTTATAGTTAGCTCAAGTAGGAAAAATGATAAGTAATAAGTAAGGTATGTTTTTGAAGACAAGAACATATACATAATAAAAAACGATAACTCGTAAGCATACGGGTTATCGTTTTTTTTATGTAATAAGAAATTCCTTCATAATTTTTTATTACACAAAAACATAATGAGTAATTATTTTAGAATGTTTATTAATAATATGAATAGAATAATCAATAGACAGTTTACACTTAACGTGAATTTTACTTTAAATGACACAAATATTTACAGAGAAAAAATACAATTAGAACAATGCATTAATAATACAAAATATTTGTGAAAAGAAATATTAAGGAGGAGAAGTGATGAGGGTAGGAATACTTACAAGTGGTGGTGATTGCCAGGGCTTAAATGGTGCAATGTATGGCTTGGTAAAAGCTCTTAATTTCAATTGCAAGGAGAAATTAGAGATATACGGAATTTTAGAAGGCTATACAGGCTTGATTAATGGTAATTACAAAAAAATGAAATCTGAGGAATTTGAAGGAATTCTTAATATGGGTGGGTCCATACTTGGCAACTCAAGACAGCCATTTAAAAGAATAAATGATGCAGATGAAAATGGCGTTACAAAGTTACAGTCCATGATTAAAAATTATAAAAATATGGATTTAGATTGCCTTGTTGTGTTAGGTGGAAATGGTTCCCACAAAACAGCAAATCTTTTAAGTGAGCAGGGGTTAAACGTGGTGACTTTACCAAAAACAATTGATAATGACATTAACGGGACAGAAATGACTTTTGGTTTTCAGTCAGCAATTGATATAGCAACCAGAACGCTTGAAGAACTGCATACAACAGCCAAGTCACACAAGAGAATTATCATTGACGAAATAATGGGAAACAAAGCAGGCTTTTTAACCCTTTATTCAGGAATTGCCGGTGAGGCAGACATTATTTTGATACCTGAAATTCCTTATTCAATTGATAAAATAGTTGATTTTATCAATAAGAAATTAGACGAGGGAAGACGCCACATTATTATTGCGGCAGCAGAGGGAATTATATCTAAAGATGAAAGTAAACTAACTAAGAAAGAGTTAAAACAGAAACGTGCTGCGGAAAATTATACATCAGCAGCAGTGTATTTAGAGAAAAAATTAAGCGAAAAGATAAACAGGGAAATTAGGGCAGTAGTTCCCGGTCATATTCAAAGAGGTGGCAGTCCATGTGCCTATGACAAAGTTTTAACATCAAGACTAGGGGCAAAGGGCGCAGAACTAATTCTAAATAAAGAATATGGAAAAATGGTGGCTGTTGTAAATAACGAAATTTCCAGTGTGCCATTAAGTGTAGCTGTGGAAAAGCCGAAGAGAGTTAATCCAAATGATGAAATTGTAAAACAAGTGAGAATGATGGGAATATGCTTAGGAGATTAATTGAAAGAATTTTCGAAATAAAAATTATTATAAAAAATGAAAGAAGAAGTAATATGAAAGAAAATAAGAATACAGTGCTTCCATGTTATGACAATAGAGAGTTATCATGGTTAAAATTCAACGAAAGAGTTTTAGAGGAAGCAGAAGATGAAAGAGTACCTTTATGTGAAAGATTAACTTTTGTTAATATATTTTCAACTAACCTGGATGAGTTTTTCAGAGTAAGAGTTGGCTCAATTTATGATCAGATGCTAATTTCTGACAAGAAAAGAGAGAACAAAACTTACATGACCTCCAGTGAACAATTAGAAAGTATTTATAAAAATACAAAAGAACTTTTAAAGAAAAAGGACAGAGTTTACGATAAACTTATAGATAAACTTAAGCCATATAATATTCAGGTTGTAGGGTTTGATAAATTAAGAAAAGAAGAAACACAGTACATGGAATATTATTTTAGAACTAATGTAATGCCATTACTTTCTCCACAAATAATCGGAAAAAAACATCCATTTCCATTTTTAAATAATCAGGAGATTTACGCAGTAGCCTTAGTTTCAATCAAAAACAGAGAAAAAATTTGCATTGTACCATGTGGTGGCTCAATGTTTAGCAGATTAATACAGGTGTTTCCAAACAAAAACAAATACATGTTAATTGAGGAAGTTATTCTACATTTTATGCCACAGATTTTTGAAAATTATAATGTTGAAAGTAAGTCTTTAATAAGAATAACAAGAAACGCAGATATTGATATTGATATTGATGAAATTTTTGCAGACGAAGACATTAGTTATAGAGAGTCAATGGAAGAATTAATTAGGATGAGAAAGAAACTTTGTCCTATAAGAATGGAATATTCAAGAGTTTTAGATGAAAAGGTTATTAAAAGTCTGTGTAAGGAATTAGGCTTAAACAAAAAGCAGACATTTTATTCCAAGGCACCACTTGATTTATCTTTTGTATTTAAAATACAGGATATTCTCAGAAATAATCGTGAACTGTTTTTCAAAAGAAGAGTGCCACAGATTTCTAAAAACATAGATGAAAATAAGTCGATGATGGAACAAATTGAAAACAAGGACATTCTTTTAAGTTATCCCTTTGAGAGTATGACATCTTTTATTAATTTGCTAAAAGAGGCTGCCCATAACGAAAATGTAGCTTCCATCAAAATGACATTATACAGAGTGGCTAAAAACTCACAGGTAGTAGAAGCACTGATTGATGCCGCAGAACATGGCAAAGAAGTTGTTGTAATGGTTGAGTTGCGAGCAAGATTTGATGAGCAAAACAACATAGAGTGGTCAAGAAGAATGGAGGATGCAGGTTGTCGAATTATCTATGGAATTGACCACACAAAAGTACATTCAAAAATATGCCTGATTACTTACACAAAAGACAACAAGGTAAAACATATTAGTCAGATTGGAACAGGCAATTACAACGAAAAAACTTCAAAACTTTATACAGATTTATCATTAATGACAGCCAATGAAGAACTAGCAAAAGAAGTTGGCAAAGTGTTTAACAAAATCTGTATGGAAGAGGTTATGGAAAAAACAAAACATCTTCTTGTATCTCCTAAATGCATGCAAAATAAAATTGCAGATTTAATTGATGGAGAAATTAAAAAAGTTGAAGAGGGCAAAGAAGGGTACATTGGTATGAAATTTAATTCCTTAACAGACAAAGTCCTTATTGAAAAGTTAATTGAAGCATCACAGAAAGGTGTAAAAATCGACTTGGTTATTAGAGGCATCTGTTGCTTAATTGCAGGAGTTAAGGGATATACAGAAAACATAACTGTAAAAAGTATTGTTGGCAGATACTTAGAACATTCAAGAATATATATTTTTGGAACTGAAGATGACAGAAAAATATACATTTCATCAGCAGACTTAATGACAAGAAACACTGTCAGACGTGTTGAAGTGGCAGCTCCAATTTATGATGAAAACATAAAAAAGAGAGTTAGCAAAATGTTTGGCATAATGCTTCAGGACAATATTAAGGGCAGATATATGAAATCTGATGGTAAATACTACAGACCTGAAATTACAGAGGGTGAAACATTAATAGATTCTCAAGAGTATTTCTTTGAGGAAGCTTATGGTAAAATAGAATAATTTTTTGAAATATTATATTTTTTTATTATTATATTGTTTTTTATTATATAAATAATTTTCGTAATTAAGTAAAGCAAATAGTTTTGAACAAAAATGTAGCTGTGTTATAAGAATTCACAAAAAAGTTAGAACAAAAAATTTAGCTTTTTTGGGGGTATGAATTTGTAACATGGCTATATTTTTTTTTGAAAAATTCTATTATACAAGGAACGTAAACCTGTTAAGTTGTTGATTCAAAGAGAAAAACAATATATCAAAATATGCAAATATGGAAAAATTATATAATAAGTTTTATGTTATAATTGACAATTAGAAATCCAATACCAATGGTATAATATTTTAAAATCAAGTGTAATAATACAGATCAATTTCGTAGTATAAGGTGAAGGAGGTAAAAAGTGAAAGATGAAAGAATAATTAAAGAGCTTTTTAACAGGTCAGAAGATGTTTTAAAAGTTCTAAAGGAAAAATACGAGAAGCCTTGTATGAACATTGCTATGAAATTAGTAAGTAAAGAAGATGCAGAAGAATGCGTTAATGATACCTTTCTTGCAGTGTGGAATCAGATTCCGCCAAACAAGCCGGATCCTTTATGCGCATATATTTTTAGAATCACAAAAAATCTTGCCCTGAAAAAATATCACACTAATACAGCAAAAAAAAGAAATAATTATTATGATTTGGTGTTAGATGAGTTGGAAATGTGTATTCCTGACAAGGCAAATGTGGAAAGCGAGATTTTAGCAAAAGAACTGGAAAAATACATAAACAGTTTTATTGAAAGTTTAGCTGATATCGATAGGGTGATATTTGTAAAGAGATATTATTTCCTAAAGGAAATACCTGAAATTGCAATGGAAACAGGTAGAAGCAAAAATTATGTCACAGTTCATTTGCACAGACTAAGGACAAGGTTAAAGAAATATTTGTCTGAGAAAGGATGGATATTATGAGAAAAGAAGATGAAAAATTAATAAGAAAAAAACAAATGGCAGAACACATGCTTAATTCTATTGATGCTAAATATATTAAGCAGGCAGCAGACTACAGGCCTAAAAATAATAGGAACACTGAAAGTGTTAGAAAGGTAGGAAAAACTGAAAGTGTCGGTAATGCCGAAAGCATAGGAATTGTTAAAAGTGTTAGATATGCCGGAATTGTAAAAGTAGCAATTGCAGCATGCATAATTGTTGCATTAGTTTTATTTATGGGAAGAAATAATTTCAACTATAATGAAAATAATAGTCATAATGAAGTGGCACAAAGCCAATCAGTGGAAATTAAGGAAAACAACAGACTTCATTTATCAGTAGGTAAAAATGAAGAAAAGCTGCTAACAAAAGGCATGAAAGTAAATGTTGGGAAATATGAATTTTCAGTAGAATCAAGTCAGCCGGGAATTCCCATCATAGCAACCGATTCGCAGAATGGAAATTCCAAAATAACTGTAAAGTCAGACAGTGGAATTATAAGAGTGGAAAAAGATGGTGCTTACGAGACTATAGAAAAACAAACTACAATAACAAGTGGGCAGACAATTTTCTGGAGCCCAAGTCCTGGAAATGAAACAACAGCCGAGGTTGTTATATGCTTGTTTGAAAATGAAAAAATAGTTAGTGGTGTAGTTGTAAACATAATACCCTATAAAAACTCCACTTACATTGTTAAATATGTTGATGATGTGGATATTATTAATCAATATGAAGATGTAAAAGGAAAGCTGGAAGCAGTTAAAGTATCCCGGTATGATATTGAAAAAGATTTACAAAGAGGTGCTGTGCCTGAAAACAAGATAAAGGCGGCGAAGAGTAAAAACAATAAATACAAAGGGTTTATTAAGAAGTATGAAAAGAAAATAAATGAAATGAAAAACAATCAAAAACTAGTTGATGAGTTTTTGGAAGACTACAATAAAATTACAGAAAAATAAAGAAATTTTGGAATCGTTTTCTTCTTTTACAGGATAAAGTAAAAAAGAAAACGATTTTATTTTTAAAAAAGGTATATATGTGCTTATATTACATTTACAGATGGGAAAAAGCAGAGTATACTGTATCGGTAAGAATTAAAGAAGAAGGAAGGACTTATGGCAGGATATTTAATTAAAGATACAACGAAGGAAGAGAGAAGAAAAATTGTAGAGGAATCTCTCGGTAACATAGAGGCTAATTGCGATGGCTGTATGTCAGGCTTGGCTGAAATGTATGAGGATTACATTGATGGAAAAAGAGAAATAAGAGATATTAACATGGAATTTAACAGTAGATATGTTAAAGGAAATATGGATAGAGAAGATAGTAGAAGTTGTCCGATGTAAATAAATCGAGCAGTCTCAGGAAAATGTAATCATATTAATAATGAAAACAAAAGAATTTGAGTATAACAAGTAATTTGAGAAAAATTGAAAGGAGAGATAGCATTTATTGCTATTGTGAGTATTATGAACCCATTAGAAATGATGAAAATGAAAAATAAAATGACTGAATTCACAAACAGACATCCTATGTTGCCTAAATTTTTTAACAGAGCAGCTATGGAAATTAAAGAGGATACAGTTATAGACCTTGTAATAACACCAAAAGATGGAACGCCTATTAAGACTAACATCAAAGTTACAAAAGAAGATTTAGAGTTGTTAGAAACTTTAAAGAATATGAAGAATTAGTCAATAAATGATATTTATTTCAAAAGAGAGGAGATGTTAATATGGGATTTTTTAAAGACAAGACAGTAATTATTACAGGTGGTGGAAGAGCTGTTTTAAGTGATGGCAGTTGTGGATCAATTGGTTATGGCATAGCTACAGCCTATGCAAAAGAAGGTGCAAATCTTGTACTTACTGGTCGTAATGTTAAAAAGCTTGAAGATGCAAAGGAAGAGTTAGAGCGTTTATATAGTATAAAAGTTCTACCGGTTCAGGCGGACATAAGTGCATCAGCAGATAATGAGGCGGTGGTAAAGAGCGTGGTTGATAAAGCAATTAAAGAATTTGGACATATAGATGTTTTAATAAATAATGCTCAGGCTTCAGCATCAGGCGTAACATTGGCAGATCACACAAAGGATCAGTTTGATTTGGCAGTTTACTCAGGATTATATGCAGCATTTTATTATATGAAAGAATGTTATCCTTATTTAAAAGAAACAAAAGGTTCAGTAATTAACTTTGCATCAGGTGCAGGTCTTTTTGGCAATTATGGTCAATGTGCTTATGCGGCAGCTAAGGAAGGAATTCGTGGACTTACAAGAGTTGCAGCTACTGAATGGGGACCGGACGGCATTAATGTAAATGTTGTTTGTCCTTTAGCATGGACAGCACAGTTAGAGAATTTTGAAAAAGCATATCCTGACGCATTTAAGGCAAACGTTAAGATGCCACCAATGGGACATTATGGAAATGTTGAAACAGAAATCGGTAGAGTGTGCATACAGCTGGCATCGCCTGATTTTAAATTTATGACAGGTGAAACAATCACTCTTGAAGGTGGACTTGGACAGAGACCATAAAGGGTTTAAAACAATGAAATTATGAATACAGAAAAGGAAGAAGTATGTGGCATTTCTACGATACATCATATGCAAGAATGCCGGGAGTATATTCTGTATATAACAGGTATCCTATTTTATAAATAAATTGAAAGGAAAAAAGGAAAAAATGAAAGGAAAAATGAAAGGAAAAAAACAAATTGCACTATTGATGGCTTTGTGCTTGAGCATTGGAATGTTGACAATTACATCGGCAAATGTAAAAGATAACAATGCAGGTGTAATAACAAAAAATGTTCAGACTTTAAGTGCAAACAAAAAGACAAAGACTAAGAAAGTAAACAAAAAGAAAAAAGGAAAAACAGGTTTTGTAACAAAAGACGGTAAGAAGTATTATCTAAAATCAGGTAAAAAGCTAAAAAGCAGAATTTTTGAAACAAAGAAGTACAAATATTTACTTGATAAAAATGGTGTAGTAGTTACCGGTTGGAAACAGTATAAAGGAAAATACTATTACTTTGACAGAACCAGTGGCAAAATGGCAATTAAGAAAAAAGTAGATGGTATTTCTTTGGACAAGTATGGAAGGGCAAAGAAAAACGAATTAAATGTTGCCAAAATTAACACAATGATAAAGGCAAGAAAAACTGTAAACAAAGTTTGCAAAGTAAATGACACAAAAGCTCAGAAGTTAAGAAAATGTTTTGACTATATTGCAAAGGTTCCTTACAGAAGATACAGATTTTTAAAACCTATTTATCACAAAAAAGGTTGGGAGTCTACATTTGCAGATGACGTTTTTGACAAGGGTAGTGGCTGTTGTGTATCAATGTCAGCAGCATTAGCTTTTATGCTTCATGAGTGTGGTTATAGCACAGTTTATGTTGCCCATGATTCAGAACACGCCTGGGTGGAATTAAACGGCAGAGTGTATGATGCCCTTTTTGCAAGAGCAAAAGATTATAATAAATATTATAATTTGTCATATAGCAATTTTAGTTGCCATCCTGTAGATAAAAGAAAAATTTAATTAATTACAAAAATAGATAAAATACAGACGGGAGAAAATTATGGTTTTTAGTTCGGCAATTTTTCTTTTTGTATTTTTACCGGTTGTATGTGCGTTGTATTTTATACTACCGGGTATAAAAACAAAAAACATATTGCTGATTATAGCAAGTTTAATATTCTATGCTTTTGGAGAGCCGGTTTATGTATTGCTTATGATTGCCTCAATCATATTTAATTATATATTTGGGCTTTTTGAAGGAAAGTTTAGTGACAGTGGAAGTATTGTTGGAAAAAGAATAGTTTTAGTGTCAGCAGTAATTGTTAATATTGGTATGTTGTGTGTGTTTAAATACACATCCTTTATATTAGAGAATGTTAATTACATAGGTAACTTAAAAATCAAAATTCCTGCAATTGCACTTCCAATTGGTATATCATTTTTTACATTTCAGGCTTTATCGTATGTAATTGATGTATACAGAAATCCTGAATTAATGCAGAAGAATTTATTTAATCTAATGCTGTATGTTTCATTTTTCCCACAGCTTATTGCAGGTCCCATTATCAGATATAATGAAATTGCAAATCAGATTAATAAGCGTGAAAGTACAATTGGCAAAACAGCAGAGGGGATTAGAAGATTTATCATAGGTTTAACAAAGAAACTTATTATTGCCAACGCGACAGGTTATGTTGCAGATGCAATCTTTAAACTAGATATCAGTGATTATAATTTTATTGTGGCATGGGTAGGAGCAATTACCTATACACTTCAGATTTACTATGATTTTAGTGGTTATTCTGACATGGCAATAGGTATGGCAAAAATCTTTGGTTTTGAATTTAGGGAAAACTTTAATCACCCTTATTCAGCCAAGGGTATAAAGGACTTTTGGAGAAGATGGCATATTTCATTATCAAGTTGGTTTAAAGAATATGTATATATACCTTTAGGCGGTAACAGAAAAGGTAAGTTTAGAACTGAATTAAACAAAATGATAGTATTCTTTTTAACAGGTATATGGCATGGAGCAAATTGGACATTTGTAATATGGGGCTTAATTCATGGTGTTGCAAATGTAATTGAAGATGCAATTGGACAGGTAATCAAAATCAAAAACAAAATAGTAAGCAACATTATTACCTGGATTGTTGTAATTTGTGCCTTTGTTATGTTTAGGGCAGATAGTGTTATGATTGGTCTTAAGATGTTAAAGACAATGTTTACAGGATTTAATATGGGGCTAAAATCAATAAGCTATGTTGGTCAGTTACTAAGTCCATATTATGTATTTATAATATTGTTAGCAATTGCTTTTGCTTATCCCTTAAGAGAAAAAATTGTTAATGTAATCAAAAATAAATGTGGTGAGAATATATCAGGAACATTAATCTATGTTGCAGACATTTTATTTTTACTAATATGTGTTGTGGCACTTGCAACAGCAACCTACAATCCATTTATTTATTTTAGATTTTAACAGGAGAGAACATGAAGAAAAAGATATTTATAGCAATATTTTTTATTATGATATGTTTACCATCACTTGGAATGTTCTTTTATAAAACTGATATAAGTGCAGAAAAAAGAGAAGTTCAGACTTTCCCAAAAGTAAAAGAAAATGGAAAAGTAAATATGGATTTCTTTAATCAGTTAAGTGATTATTTTTCGGATAATTTCGCATTTCGTCAACAGCTTATTGAGACTGATGCAGTAATAAAAAAGAATGTTTTCAAGGAGTCAGGAAACAGTGAAGTAATAGTGGGAAATAAAGGTTATTTGTTTTTTAGCGAAACCCTTAATGATTATTTAGGTCAGAACGTGTTGTCCCACAGACAAATATATGCCTGTGGAAGAGTTTTATCTCTGTTACAGGAGCATGTAGAAAACAATAATGGTAAATTTTTGCTTGTGGTAGCACCTAATAAGAATTCATTATATCCTGAATTTATGCCTGGCAGATTTGTAAAGATATCAGATAAAAATAACTATTATTACCTAAAGAAACAGCTTAAGGAACAGAAAATTAATACTGTTGATTTAAAAGGAAAATTCCTTAAATCGGGTAAGAAAGTATATCATAAACTTGACAGTCATTGGAACAATGAAGGTGCAGCAATGGCATGTGATTTTATACTTAATAATTTAGGAAAGAAGCATTATAATTATTCAGATGAAAAGTACAGCGTAACAAAAGATTTTTCGGGAGATTTGTATGAAATGCTGTTTCCTAAAGGTAGTGAGAAGGATTACAATGTTAAGTATGATAAAAAGCATACTTATGAAGTAACATCTCACTTTAAGAAAGTAACAGATATATCAATGGCAACTGAAAACAAGGAAAAGAAAGGCTCTATTGTTATGTATAGAGATTCTTTTGGAAATGCGTTAATTCCGTTTGTAGCTGATGAATATGGAAGTGGCTATTTTACAAAGGCTGTTCCTTATGACATAAATTTGCAAAGTGAAAATAATGCTGAGGCAGTTGTAATTGAGTTAGTCGAAAGACATATACCTTCATTAATTGAGGAAGCTCCATACATGGCAGCCCCTACAAGAATTTTAAATGGAGAAGTTGTAGAAAAAGAAAATTCAGGTACTGTAAATATTGGTGACATGGAAGATTATCTCCCAATAAGCGGTCAGGTTGACGAAAAGTACATTGATGACAATGGCAAGATTTTGATTAGACTTAAGAGCAATGATAAACAGTATGTTTTTGAAGCTTTTCCGGCACCAATTAACAGTAAAATAAAAAATAAAGGTTATAATTATGGTATGTATTTGGACACTTCTTCAATAGATGGTGGCACATACGATATTGATGTTATAACTACAAAGAACAATCAGTATTATAGTTCAGGTGTGAAAACACAGCTAGAACTTGAGGAGTAAAATAACAGATTCATTTACCTCTAAGGGGAGTTTGTAATATGAGTTTGTGTAAATAAAAACTAAAGATTTAAGAGGAGAGAGAAAATGAGAAAAATTTGTGTAATGGCAACAGTAATTGCCACAATGGTATTTATGACTGCATGTGGAGGGAACAAAGAAGAAGCTACAACTGCTGTAACAACAACACAGGAAACAACAACAGAAGAAACAACAGTGGCACCTACAACACAGGAGCAGACAACAGTTCAGGAAACTACAGAAAAGAAGAAAAAGAAAAAAGTAAAAGAAACAACAACAGAAGAAACAACAACTGAGGCACCTACAACAACAGTGGCACCTACAACAACAGCAGCTAAGGCAGAAAAGCAGACAAAAAAGAAAGTTGCTAAAAAGAAAACAGTTGTAAAGAAAAAAACAACTACAAAGACAACAAAGAAAGCTAAAAACGAAGGTAGCTCAAACAAAAGCATTGCTAAAAAGTATGTTGGTAAGTCACTTGATTCATTAACAGCAAAAGTAGGAAACTACAAGAAAATGGAAAAATACAAGAGCTGTCTTGAAGAAGGAGAATATGATGGTTTATTCTACTTCGACGGATTTATTGTTTCAGCATCAACAAAAAATGGCAAGTGGATTATTTCAGGTGTAGAATAAAACAAATAATAGTTAATGTTTTCTTTATAGGAAATAGTATTTAACTAAAAACTGAATATTATAGGTAATGTGCAGACGTTATCTAGCATTAAAAGAAGCATTGTAAACTTTTGATTCTTAAGGAAACAGAGTTTATAAGGCTTCTTTTTTATGTAATAAGAAATCCTTTGAGAATTTCTTATTACATAAAATACGTTCCACTAGGGATGCACCCTGGTGCGAAAAGAAAATAGTTGTATGACAACACGCACTCGGTGCGTAGAATATCGCAAGCGATATTCTTTCTTGCTTTATAGGAAAGTTCGTTATCATGCAGGATAGAAAAAATCCCATACCTGAAATGAAAGGGCATGGGAAATAAGATGAATATGTTAAAAAATGAAAAAACCTTCATCATCATATTCATCATCGTAGTCACCTTCACTTAAAAAGTACGACATATCCAGCAGATCACTGTCACTCATGTTTTTTACGAGTTCAGTAGTCATACCTTCGGGTGGGTTTTCTATGTATTTTTTTCTAAGTTCCGCTACGAGTTGTTTATCTTCCATGTGTAAGCCTCCAATGAATAAATATAAGATAATTGTAGTATATGGAGACAGATAAGTAAAACATAGTCTATGGAAAATGCCGGTATTTACCGACAGTCTTTTCATACATTTCGATAAGCGGAACTGGTTTGTGTTCAAAATAGAGTTCAAGAAAGAGCATTTTTTTGCCACAGCATGGGCACTTTACAGGGTCATATCCAAAAGAAAACCCTAATATCCTCAAGATTGAGGGGCAGGGGAGTTGAAGTGTCGAAGACACTTTTTTATAAATACTTTAACATCTTATTTTTTTTTGTACATTTTTTTGAGAATCGTATTATGGAAAACTATGCATAAACATTAAAGAATGATAATATGTTCACATGTAATAGCGTAAATAAATAATAGAAAAGAGGATTTGATATGATTAATGAGGTAAGTGAGTGGGAGCGTATGGTAAGTGGAAAACTATACAATACCTCAAACAAGGAAATAGAAAAAGAACATAAAAAAGGTTTAATAAGATGCGACAAATTTAATAGAATACCGGTTAGGAAATCAAAAGCAAAACAAAAAGCTCTGGAAAAATTAATTCCATCTGCAAAGGGTAAATATTTGTGTGCTTTTGCACCGTTTTATTGTGAATATGGGGTGAATATTCACGTGGGAGAGGAATGTTTTATAAATTATAATTGTACATTTTTAGATGTATCACCTATTACTTTAGGCGATGGCGTTTGGATTGGAGCAAATGTTACATTAGCAACACCTAATCATCCTTTTCTCGCTGAAGAACGTTTAAATGCAGATTATCCTGACGGACGACATGATCTTGAATATTCAGCACCCATAACTATAAAGGACAGATGCTGGATATGTTCAAATGTTACAGTTTCAGGTGGAGTTACAATTGGAGAAAATAGTATTGTGGCTGCCGGGGCGGTTGTTTTGAAGGACATTCCACCAAATAGTATTGTAGCTGGAATTCCAGCAAAGGTAATAAGACAAATTGATGAAGACGATAGAATGAATGTGTGGGAAACATATTTGAAAAATGAAACACCTGTTTCAAAACGAAATAAACATTAGATAATGAGAGGGAAGGAACTGAATGTTACTATGCTATTAAAGTGAAATATGTTGGAGAAGATGCTTATTGGAAAAGTGGATTTGTCCAAGTATGGAATATAAAAAATTTTAAACCGGGGAAGTACAAAGTAGTTGCAGAGATGTCATTTTATTCTTATATAATAAGAAATTTCTTACTTGACAATGAACAACAATACAACTATACTACATTATATCAGTAATGTAGTAGAGAGGAGGAATAAATTTGAGAATTGATGAAAATAGTATGGTTCCTATTTATGTGCAAATCGCTGATGGTATAGAAGATGATATTTTAACGGGTAGGATAGAAGAAGGTGGAGCCTGTTATTCCCAGGTAACCTTAGCTAAGGAACTACGTGTTAATCCGGCTACGGCTGCCAAAGGAATTAATCTTTTAGTAAATCGTGGAATTTTAATAAAACATAGGGGGCAGGCTATGACTGTATCAGAAAATGCAATTGAAATGATTACAAAGCGTAAGCGACATGAGGAAATCGACATGGTAGTTGATAATTTAATAAAACTTGGAAAGAAATTGTCGTTATCAAAGGATGAATTAATAGAAATCATAACAAGAAAATATGAAGACTAATTAGAAAATCAAATTATGTAGAAGGAGAAGTGAATAATGGAAATAAAAATTGAAAACATATCCTTTTGGTATATGTCAAAAAGAAGAAAAGTATTAGAAGATTTTTCGCTACAATTACAGCCGGATAATATTATTGGTTTAATTGGCAGAAACGGTCAGGGAAAAACAACATTAATGAAATTGTTGGCTGGAAAGAATCTACCTGATAAGGGAACAATATTATATGATGGCGAAGAAATAAATAAAATAAATGTAATAAACAAAATAGTTTATGCTTCAGATGAATTAGGTTATATAAATAGAAAATTAGAAAGTATAGTTAAAGATTATAAATTAATGTATAAAAATTTCGACTTGGAATTTGCAGAAAAATTATTGGAATTATTTCAATTAAATAAAAAGGTAAGAATTAAACAGTTGTCTAAAGGTCAGAGAAGTTTATTTAATTTTTGTCTGGCAATGGCAACAAGATCAGAACTTACAATTTTAGATGAACCGGTTGCGGGAGTGGATGCAGTAAGCAGAAGAAAAGTTTATGATGTGATTTTAAGAGATTACATTGAGCACCCAAGAACAATTTTAGTTTCAAGTCATATGTTAGGGGAAATGGAAAATATGTTATCCCATATTGTGATTTTGGATAATAACAATATTGTATATGATGGGGACCTTGATGAAATAAGAAACAAGGCATACAAAGTTACTGGGGAGAAAGAAAAAGTTGAGAATTACATAGTAGGAAAAAATGTATTATACAAAAACATCGGGGCTTTAAATTCAATGGCAGTAGTTGAAGAAGAAATAACTGATAACATAAGGGAAGCATTAATTAAAGAAGAGTTAGCTTTTGAAAATCTTACAGCAGAAGAATATTACGTGTTTAAGACAACAAAAACGGATAGTGAAAATATGGAGGAATTATGGAAAAATTAGAATTAAGAAATATAAAGGATTTATACAAATTAAGAATAAGACAATTATCAGGTTACATTAAAGGTCTGGCAGTAATAACCATAGGTATGCTTATTTTGAATTTTTGGGAAATAGTATTAATGATGAAAAATACTTCAAATCACTGTTATGCAGTGGAATTTCCGAAAGGGGTATTTGTTTTCGCAGCCTTAATATTAATGATTGTGTTTTCATATAATACAAATATTTTTAAGGAATCAACTGGCATGTATCCACAAAACAGAGTAACAAGATATGTTGCAAGCTGGTTAAGCGACATTACTGTTTTAGGAATTTTTTCATTGCTTGAAGTTGTGTGCGTACTAATTATAAAATTTGTTATATTTATTATTTGCGCTACTACAGACTTTTCTGTTTTCACAAAAATAAATGCAAAATTTATCTTAGGTATAACAGTTTACATTTTGGCTGGCTTCCTGCTCTTAACAGCGGTGATTAAACTTACAGCAACCATTGCAAGAAAGAGCATATTAGTATTGCTGGCAATAGTTATGGGAATACTATTTTTAATAAGAAACGGGGTTATAGTATTGTCAGATTCAGATGCCCAATTTAATGTGGCGGGAAAAGACATTTTAGAAATTTTAATTATATGTGTAATCTTTTTCGTAATTGGCTTTTTACTTGAAAAATACATAAAAGACAGCAAGTTTACAATTAACTACGGAAACATTCTCATGGGTATTGTAATTGCAATGATGATTATGTTACTTGCAGTGACACCACTCCTTTATGTATCATCAGGAACAGAAGAGATGGAAGATTATGTTAAGGGAAATAAAGAAAAAGCTGAAAAGGTGGAATATAGTATTAATATACCGGCAGGCATGAAAGTAGTAGAGGGGTGTTACGGACATAACGACATGGATGCCATTGGAGTTGAAAATGTAGAAATAAGACAGGGAGATAAAGCAAAAGTAGTTGTTAGAAAATATATCCCAACTACTAAAAGTTCTTTGATAGATGATATTTTTGCTGATTCAGACATTAATGTTTCTGTAGAAAACAATAAATTCGTTATAACTAATAAATCTTTAAATAAGAAATATATAGCATTAAATGTTTATGGACTCCAAAATGCAGATATACAGAGATTCATGGGAAATAAAGTTAAAGATTCTGATGATGACTTAGACGATTTTAAAGAAATGATAAGCAGATATACAACATCTTATCGTGTTGTAATTTATGTTCCAAAGGCAAATACATCTGAGAATATAAACTCAGAGTTTATAAAAATTAAATAAATAAGAAACATTTGTGTTATAATGTTTCCTGTAGCTTGATTGAAAGTGATAAAAGTAAGACTGTAGAATGTATTGTTTAAATATATTCTACAGTTTTTAAGAATACAGGAGATAATTATGAGAAAATTAAAAAGAACATTTTATATAGGAACAACTACATTCTTATTAGGTTTGGGAATTGTTTTTTCTAACAATGTTTTAGCCGCAGTGGAACAGGAAACTACAACACAGGTAGAAACAACAACTGTGGAAGAGACTACACCAAATGAAACAACAACTGTGGAAAAATACACAGAGTCTAATCTTTCACCTGTTAAGTCCAAAATAATTTTGTTAGATCCGGGACATTGCAAAGTACATATAGGAGCTCATGGTAATGGTTTAAAGGAAGAAATAATAACATTGGATATTGGACTTGCCTGCAGGGACTATCTTAATAAGTTTGGTGACGTGACAGTTTACATGACAAGAACAAATGGTAATTGTTTATCAACTGCAAGTCTTGCAGGTTGTCTTGTAGCAAGAAATAATATGGCAAAAAGACTAGACGCAGATTTTTTAGTAAGTCTTCACATTAATTCAGACCCAAGCCCAAGCAGAACAGGAGCACTTTTGCTTTCTGCATATAATTCGGGTTACAGAACTTCTGTAGGTATAAAAACAACGGAATTAGGAAAAATAATTTTGGATAATCTTCAGCTGGCAGGGGTGTATAACGGTGGTTTCCTTTTAAGAAAGTCCGATGATTATTATCCAAACAAAGCTAGAGCAGATTACTATTCAATTGTACGAGAAGGCATTTATAACAAGATACCTAGTATTATTGTTGAACATGGATTTATTACCAACAAAAGTGACTGCAAAAAGTTTTTGAAAACAACTGCAAAACGAAAAAAATTAGGTGTAGCAGACGCAAAAGGTATAGTTGCTTATTATAATTTAAGTAAAAAGAACATTTCAGGCACCTTAAATAAAAAGGGAAAATCTACATATTACATTAACTCTAACGGTAAGAAGATTGCAGGCTGGGTTAAGGTAAATGGCAGCTGGTATCATTTTAACAGCAAAAATGCCAAAATGGATAAAGGTTTCATAACTGTTGGAAAAAATAAGTTTTATCTTGACTCCAAAACAGGTGTTTTAAAAACAGGCTGGTTTATAGTTAAAAACAAAAAATATCTGGCAAAAGGCAATGGAGTTATATTAAGAAGTAAAATTTATAATGACGGTGTTAGCAGCTACTATTTTAACTCAAAGGGTTATAAGAAAAACGGTTGGGTAACCTACAAAAATGCTACTTACTATTTTTCAAAGAAAAAGGGCATGCTAAAAGGTAAAAAGAAAATAAAGAAAAAATATTATAGATTCAGCAAAAAGACAGGAAAGCTTTTAAGTAAAAGATAGAATGAGGTAGAAAATGGACAAAAAAGTTGTATTTTTAGATATAGATGGAACAATAGTTGATTTCTTTGGTAACATACCTGAATCAACCAAAACAGCCATTAGAAAAGCAAGAGAAAATGGACATTACATGGTTGTCTGCTCAGGTAGAAGTAAATTCCAGATAGCGAAGGAAGTTCTGGACTTAGGAATAGACGGTATAGTTGCAGCAGCAGGAGCGTATGTGGAATATGAAGGAAAAGTTGTTTATCACAAATGTATGACAAAAGAGCAGAGAGAAAAGTTAGGTCATTATTTAAAAGATAACAATTTTATTTTCAGTATTCAAACGGACACAAGGCTTATTACAACGGAAAACTGCAAGGAAAAATTAACAGAAGGTTTTGTTAAGGCAGGTGCAAGTAAGAAACATATAGAAAATACTTTTGGCAAAATGGAAATAAGAGAAGATGTATGGATTCCGGACAATCAGGAGAAAGCTGTTTATCAGACAGGACCTTTTCCGGGAGACAAGGTGGCAGCTGATTTGGCACCTGATTTTGAAAATACACCACTTAGTTATAACAATCAGAAAAACGGTGGTGAGATTACCATTGCAGGTGTTAATAAGGCTATAGGCATGAGAGAATTTTTAAAAGCCGCTCAGGTATCGGTTGTCAATTCAGTTGCAGTTGGTGACGGCCCAAATGATTTTGAAATGATTGAGTTTGCAGGAACAGGCATTGCAATGGGTAATGCAATTCCTGATTTAAAAGACAAAGCAGACATAGTAACAACAGACATAAACAACGATGGCATTTATAATGCTTTTGAAAAACTTGGTTTATTGTAAGAAGTATATTGTCAAAAGTGCAAAAACAAAGAGAAAAATACAGGAAAATCTATGAAAAATACTTAAAATTTTTTCAAACTTAAATTTTTTAGTTTACAATATAAAAAAATCAAAGTAATATAATGTGTGGATTGAAATTGTTTTATGGTGCATAGCACCTGATTTAGAAATTAAATATTTATGGTAAGAATACTTTAAATATAATTAATATACTAAAGTTAAGAGAAAAGGAGTTTATATGAAAGTTGCTAAGTCAGAAAATCGTAAGGAAATATTATTAAAAGATATTTTTGAAGATTTTAATAAAGATGATTTAAAAGATATTGCAAAAATGAAAGGCATTAAAGGAATATCTAAACTAAATAAAGGTCCATTAATTGAAACAATTATTGAAAAAATGTTAAGTGCTGAAGAAATGGTGAAATACTTCCAGTATATGACTGATGAGGAAATCGAAGCATTTAGAAATAGAGATAATAACGAAGAAGATGATACTACAAGCAAGATTTTATATAGTAAATTATATGGTGCTTCATACATGGGTAGAATTTCTGAAAAACAGTATACAGCACCGGCAGATGTAGTTAAAAGATATGAAGAAATTTCAGACGAAGAGTTTGAAGCAAAAAGAAAAATTAACAGTTTTCTTTTCTGTTGCTTAAAGACTTCAGGTTTTTTACACGGTATAGCACCGGTTTCAGTTATTCTTGATATGATGAAAAAAGGTGTTAAGTACGATGAAACAGAAGAACAGCTTATTGAGAGAATTGAAAGTATCCCTTATGAATTAAGTTTATACCAGGTTCACGATGGAAAAGTTTACTATAGTTTCTTTTATCCAAATGACAGAGGTTTAATAAAGGCACAGGGTGACAGAGCATATTATATTCCAACAAAGAAGGAAATTATGTCTCTTGGAACATACGGTATTTTACCTGAAACAATGGAAGCTCAGAACTTTGAAGATTATATGATTCGCAAGATGAACATGACAGAAGAACATGCAACTAACTTGTGCCAGCGTGTACAGTCAGAGATTATGTCAGGGGCAGAAATTAGAGAAGTTTTTGAAATGATTAAAAACGAAGAGGGCGTTCATTTAGACAGTGACCTTCAGATTAGTGCCTTGGCACAGTATGTTCAGAATCTTTGGAACAACAGCAGAATGATTTTAAATCGTGGTTTTACACCACTTGAAGCACCAAGAAGAGTTGACTTGAATACACAGAGTAATCAGTCAAAACCAAAGAACACAGGTGTTACACATGGTAAGAAAATTTATCCTAACGATAAATGCCCATGCGGCTCAGGAAAGAAATACAAACAGTGTTGTGGAAGAAAATAAAAAATTAAAATAATGAGGTTATGACAATGTCAGACCTCATTTTTTATGTAATAAAAATTGCTTCAGAATTTCTTTTCACATATATTGTGACGTGATATACTATAAGATAGTTTTGAATTCAAAGGAGGAAGAAGATGAGCGATACATATATTTCAGATGCAATTAAGTACATAGGAGTTGATGACACAGACATAGATTTATTTGAAAGTCAGTATGTAGTTCCAAATGGTGTTTCATACAATTCTTATGTAATTATAGATGAGAAAACAGCAGTAATGGATACTGTTGATGAAAGAAAAACAAGTGAGTGGTTAGATAATCTGTCTAATGCATTAGCAGGCAGAAGTGTAGATTATTTAATTGTTTCACATTTAGAGCCTGACCATTCGGGAAGTATTAAGGAAGTTACAGAAAAATATCCTGAAGCAAAAATTGTACTAAGTGCAAAAGCGTTGGCAATGTTACCACAGTTTTTTGAAATTGAAAACTTACAGGAAAGAAGCATTGTTGTAAAAGAAGGCGAAGAACTTAATTTAGGATCTCATACACTTAAATTCGTAATGGCACCAATGGTTCACTGGCCAGAAGTTATGGTGGAATACGAAGTGTCAGAGAAGGTACTTTTCTCAGCAGACGGATTTGGAAAGTTCGGCGCCCTATCAGCGGATGAAGATTGGGCATGTGAAGCAAGAAGATATTACTTTAATATTGTAGGTAAGTACGGTATGCCTGTTCAGACTTTACTTAAAAAAGCAGCAGCCCTTGAAATTAATACTATTTGTCCACTTCATGGACCAATTTTAAAAGAGAATCTTTCATATTACATTGGCAAATACGTAACATGGAGTAGTTATGAACCAGAAGACAAAGGTGTTCTAATTGCATGTGCATCTATACATGGAAACACTCTTAAAGCCGGTGAAAAAATGGCTGAAATCTTAAAAGAGAAGGGTGTTGAAAAAGTTTCAGTTATGGATTTATCAAGAGATGACATGGCTGAAGCAATTGAAGATGCTTTCAGATATGACAGAATGATTCTTGCAGCAGCTACTTATGACGGCGGAGTTTTCCAAGTTATGGAAGATTTCTTAAACAGATTAGCTCATAAGAGTTACCAGAAGAGAACAGTAGGACTTATTGAAAATGGCTCCTGGGCTCCATTAGCCGGAAAAGTTATGAAGGGGCTGTTAGAGCCAATGAAGGATGTTAAAGTATGCGAGAATATGGTAACAGTTAAGTCTGTTATGAAGGAAGAAAACATAGAACAGATGGAAAAACTTGCAGAAGAAATCATCAATTGTTAATAACAAAAATGAGTTAGGAAAGGTTTATAAGCAAATGGAAAAATGGGATTTGTACACAAAGGACAGAATTAGAACAGGCAACACAATTAACAAAAACGAAGAGGTACCAGAAGGCTTTTACAGAACAGTGGTACATGTTTCTATTTTTAACAGTAAAGGTGAAATGCTTATTCAACAGAGACAGGAAGATAAGAAGTTGTGGCCAAATCTTTGGGATGTAAGTGTCGGTGGCAGTGTGATTGCAGGAGAGACAAGTAGTGAAGCTGCAAGCAGGGAAACTATGGAGGAACTTGGAATTGAGCTTGACTTAAGTGAAGTTAGACCGGCTTTTACAATTAATTTCCATGGAGGCTTTGATGATTGTTACTTAGTTGAAAAGGATGTAGACATTAAGGATGTAACAATTGCTCTAAGAGAAGTTAAAGCTGTAAGGTGGGCTACAAAAGAGGAAATTCTTGATTTAATTGAAAAAGATGAGTTTATTGCTTATCACAGAGCAAAAATTGAATTAATGTTCTTCTTGAGAGACCACGAAGGAACTCATTTAAAATAAAATGTTTGACAAAGATAATTACCACATTTATAATATTTACCTATATTATTACTAGGAATTATAACAATGCGGGTGCAGTGCATCCGCTGTTTATATGTAAGGAGAAAATAATGCTAACACAATTTTCAAGAACAGAATTATTACTGGGAAAAGAAGCAATGGAGAAGTTAAAAAACTCAAGAGTTGCTATTTTTGGAGTAGGTGGAGTAGGTGGCTACGTTGTAGAAGCTTTAGTTAGAAGTGGCGTAGGAACATTTGACTTAATAGATGACGATAAGGTTTGTTTAACTAATTTAAACAGACAGATTATAGCTACAAGAAAAACTGTAGGAAAATATAAGGTAGATGTTTGCAAGGAACGTATATTAGAAATTAATCCTGATGCAAAGGTAAACACTTATAAGTGTTTCTTTTTACCTGAAAATGCTGATGAGTTCCCTTTTGATGAATATGACTACATTGTAGATGCTGTAGATACTGTTACGGCAAAGATTTCATTAGTTATGAAAGCCCAGGAGAAAAATGTAAAAATCATCAGTAGCATGGGTGCAGGAAATAAACTTGATGCCAGTGCATTTAAGGTGGCTGATATATACAAGACAAAGGTATGTCCTTTAGCCAAGGTAATGAGAAGAGAGTTAAAGAAACGTGGTGTAAAAAAATTAAAGGTTGTATATTCAGAAGAGCCTGCGATGACACCGGTTGAAGATATGGCAATTAGCTGTAGAGCAAACTGCATCTGCCCACCGGGAGAAAAACACAAATGCACTGAAAGACGAGCAATTCCAGGTAGTGTGGCATTTGTACCATCAGTAGTTGGCTTGATTATTGCAGGTGAAGTTGTCAAAGATTTATCGGTATAATTTTGATGTAGGTTATTTAACACATGTTTTCTACAGAAAAATATTTTGGACAAAGTAGAAAAAATAATTACAAAAAAAGTAGTTATAAAAATAATTATAAAAGATTATCAGTAATCAAATGATACTTATATAATATTTGGAGGAAAATTATGAACATTTCAGCAAAAGAAATGAAAGCATTGGATAAAGATTCATATCAGGTTATAGACATTAGAAGTGAATTGGATATTTCTTATGGTGCCATACCTGGTTCAATACATGTTTCCCCTGATAACATAGAGAATAATGAGAATATAGATTTTTCAAAAAAATTAATTATATGTTGTGCAAGAGGAAAAAACAGTTTAGAAATAGCAGAGAATCTTTGTGAAAAGGGCTATGATGCAGTGAATCTTGAAGGTGGTTACATTGCGTGGCTTATGGACACAATGAACGAAGAAATTGCAGAAAACAAAGCAAAGGATGTAGAGCAGAGTATTAGAAAAAAATATAAGAAAACTATCTGGTCTAAGTTTGCCAAGGCAATAAACACTTACGAACTGGTAAAACCGGGAGACAAAATTGCTGTCTGTATTTCAGGTGGTAAAGATTCAATGCTTATGGCAAAACTTTTTCAGGAATTAAAGAGACATAACAAATTTGATTTTGATGTGAAGTTTTTAGTTATGGATCCGGGTTATAGTCCTGAAAATAGAAAAGTCATTGAAGACAATGCAAAGAAACTAAACATACCAATTGATATATATGAGTCAGATATTTTTGAGTCAGTATTTAATGTGGAAAAGTCACCATGTTATTTATGTGCAAGAATGAGAAGAGGCCATTTATATAGTTTCGCACAGGAATTAGGTTGCAACAAAATCGCATTAGGTCACCATTACGATGATGTTATTGAGACAATATTAATGGGTATGTTGTACGGTGCTCAGGTTCAGACAATGATGCCAAAACTTCACAGTACAAATTTCGAAGGCATGGAATTAATCAGACCCTTATATTTAATTCGTGAAGATGACATTAAGTCATGGAGAGACTATAACGACTTACATTTCATACAGTGTGCGTGCAAGTTTACAGACACTTGCACAACCTGTAACAATGAAGAAAACAGATCAAAGCGTGTGGAAATAAAAGAACTTATTAAAAACTTAAAACAGGTTAATCCTTATGTGGAGAGCAATATTTTCAAAAGCGTTGAAAATGTAAATTTAGATACAGTTATTTCATACAAGAAATCAGGGGAGAAACATCACTTCTTAGATGACTATGACAGATGAAACTTATGCTGTAAACTGTACTGTTGATGGCGAAAACAAAAGAGGTCGCAAAATAATGTTTTTTGCGGCTCTTTTTAGTTGGTGCTATTGGATGGTTGGTTCAGTAATTGGTGGTGTGGTTGGATATATGTTACAATTTCGTTTACAATTGAAAAAGAAAGGATTTACAAATATGACTTTACAGCAGTTAAAATATGTGATTGCAGTTGCAGATACAGGAACTTTGACAAAAGCTGCAAAACAGTTGTTTATATCGCAGCCCAGTTTGACTAATTCCATACATGCCCTTGAAAAAGAAATGAACATTGAAATTTTCAGAAGAACCAATAAGGGCATTGTTATTTCAAAAGAGGGTGAGGAGTTTTTAGGCTATGCAAGACAGGTTTTAGAGCAGTCACAGCTTTTAGAGGAAAGATACAAGGGCACAAGTGGCAGAAAATTAAAGTTTTGTGTTTCTACACAGCATTATTCTTTTGCTGTAAATGCTTTTGTAGAACTTATTAAGGAATATGGAAAAGAAAAATATGATTTTAGTTTAAGGGAAACACAGACTTACGAAATCATAGAAGATGTGGCAAAAATGAAAAGTGAAATAGGCGTTCTTTATTTAAATGACTTTAATCAGGTGATTTTAAATAAGGAGTTGAAGTCAAATGAGCTAAAGTTTACTGAACTTTTAGTTGCAAAACCACATGTTTTTATAAGCAGTAAACATCCTTTGGCGAAAGAGAAAAAGGTTACTTTTAAAGATTTGGAAGAATATCCGTATTTGTCCTTTGAACAGGGTGAACATAACTCTTTTTATTATTCTGAAGAAATTTTTTCAAGTGAGGAAAAAAAGAAAAATATTCGTGTAAGAGACAGGGCTACTTTGTTTAATCTTTTGATTGGTCTTAATGGTTATACTGTTTGCAGTGGCGTAATTGATAAGGAATTAAATGGAGCAAACATTATCGCAGTACCGCTTGAGGGGAATGAAAACATGAGAATCGGATATATTACCCACAAAAAATCAGGTTTAAGCCCACTGGGAAAAATATATGTGGAAGCTTTGAAGAAATATATTGGTAAATAAGAAAATATATTTCAAAATAAGTAGTAAATAAATTAAAAAACAAAAATTTATTTCAAAGTAAGTAGTAAATAGATTAGAAAACAAAATTATATTTTAGATCAGGTAAGAAAGATATTAGAAAACATACATTGAAAAGTAGTAATTTAAATATCACAGCCATAGTTTAAAACTATAACCAAGTAAAAGAAAAATGTATTATACAATTTTTTTTATCGTTGATATATTAACATCATAGCAATTAGCAATATATAAACGAATAGGAGAAAAATATGTATAATAAAACACCATTTAGATACGACCACGTTGGTAGCTTTTTAAGACCTGAATATTTAAAAGAAGCAAGAAAGCAGTACGAACAGGGTGAGATTACAAAAGAACAGTTAACAGAAGTTGAAGACAAGGCAATTACTGAACTTGTAGTCAAGGAAAAAGAAATTGGCTTACATGCCATTACAGATGGAGAATTTAGAAGAGCCACATGGCATTTAGATTTCATGTGGGCTTTTGACGGTGTAGGTCACAGCAAGACAGAACATGGTCTTCCATTCCATGGAGAAGATGCTATGATTGATGACACTTATGTAGTTGGAAAAATCAAGTTAAGTGGCAAGCATCCTTTTATTGAACATTATGAATTTTTAAAACAGTTTGAAGATGAGAATACTGTAGCAAAGCTTACCATACCTGCACCGGCTCAGTTTTTAGAACAGATGATTATGCCTTTTGCATGGGAAAATACTAAAAAGTATTATGATAGCAAGGAAGAATTAGTAAAGGACATTGCAGATGGTTATAAGAAATTTATTAAAGATTTATATGACAAGGGCTGCAGAAATTTACAGTTAGATGACTGCTCATGGGGAATGGTTGTTGATCCAAATGCCTGTGCAATTTTTGATACAGATGAGGAAGGCTTAGAAAAAATCAAGAAACAGTTATTAGATATAAATAATTTAGCAATTGACTCAGCTCCGGAAGATTTGACAATAAATACTCATGTTTGCCGAGGAAATTTCCATTCAACTTACGCAAGCTCAGGAGCTTATGACAGTGTAGCTGAAACATTATTTGCAAAGGAAAATGTTAATGCATATTATTTAGAATATGATGATGAACGTTCAGGTGGATTCCAGCCACTTAAGTCAGTTGGTGAGGATAAGAAAGTTGTACTTGGATTAATTACAACAAAATCTCCTGAATTAGAAAACAAAACAACGGTAATAAACAGAATAAAGGAAGCATCTAAATATGTTTCTTTAGACAGATTATATTTAAGTCCACAGTGCGGCTGCGCTTCTTGTGAAATTGGAAATAAATTAACGGAAGAACAGCAGTGGGCAAAGATAAAATTAGTAAAAGAAATTGCCGAAGAAGTTTGGGGATAATATTTCAAGTCCGGCTTTAATTTACAAAATAATATAAAACATAAAAGATAGCATTTTTATAACCCTATTATATAGGATTATGGAAGTGCTATTTTTATTCTTCAAAAAGAGATAAAAACAAAACAATATTCTTGCCATAAAAGAAAAATACACACCTAAGGTATGCGCTAAAACTACCAAGGGGTGTAGAATAAAACATTTAAACCATATAAAATTCATATAGAATAACTATGGAGATGACAAATGAAGAAAAAGGAAATAACGAAAGAAAATATTGAAATAGGTCAGCGTGTTAAGGCACTTAGAAGAGAGCATAATCTGTCTCAGGAAAAAATGGCATCAATATTGGGGATTGAGTCAGTTCCTTTTTATCAGAATATTGAAAAAGGTGAAAATGATTTACAAATAGACAGATGCATAAAACTTAGTAAGTATTTTGACGTTAGTACAGATTACATATTAAAAGGCGAGGTTAGCGACTGTAGGGAGTTTCAATTGTATTTTGAAAGCCTCAGTGGCAGAGAGAAGAAAAGAGAATTTGATATATTGTTAAACAAAACATTTAGTAAATAATTATAGCTAAATAACTAAATTGAAGCAATTCAATCAAAATGGCTAAGTTTAATAAATCAAAATAATTAAATTTGAAATTTTTAAAAGGAATAATTAACTAAAAAATAAGAAAAAGGGGATTGAAAAACAAATGCAATCAACAGATAAACAAATATTGATAGTGGAAGATAACAAGAGACACATGGATAGAGCCTGCGATATTTTAGAACAGCTTGAAGATGTTGTGATTTTTAAGGCAGATAATTGTGCTGATGCCTACAGATATGCCATGGAATATAGTATCGATTTATTTATTGTAGACATAATTTTGGAAAAAACAAAAAACGGTGATATGTCAGGTATGACTTTTGCTGATAATATAAGAGAAATAGAAAGGTACAAGGCAACGCCAATTATTTTTACAACATCGCTGGAGGATCCCAAACTACACGCCTATGCACATTTACATTGCTATCAGTATTTTGATAAATATTACAGAGAAGATGAATTCAAAGAAGCAGTTCAGTTTACTCTTAAAAATTACACAGCGAAAAAGGAAAGAGAATATATTTATTTTAAAACAAATGGTATTGTCTGCCCGGTAAAAATAAATGATATTGTTTACATAGATAACAAAATTTCTACATTGTCAATTTATTGCAAAGATGGAGAGATTGTAGAAGCACCTTACAAGTCGACAAAACAGTTAATTCTTGAATTAGGTTCAACGAAATTTCTGAAGTGTAACAAAAGTGAAATAGTTAATTGCGACTATGTTAAGTTTGCAGATTATTCCAATTATCTTATTAAATTAAAGGAAGATTTCGGAGAGTTAAAAATTGGCAGACGTATTTTGAAAAGTTTTAAAGAAGGCTTTGAAAATAGAATATAAAACCATTGAATAAAATAGGTCTTTAGTGTTAAAATAGTTGAACGCTAAGGACTTTTTTTGAAGGAGAAGATAAATGATTAAGGCAGTAATTTTTGATATGGATGGGCTCATGATTGACAGCGAGAGAGTTACTTATGAGTGGTATCGAAGATATTTACAAAAAAGAGGAGAAGACATGACAGTGGATTTTTACAAAAATCTACTGGGAAAAATACAACCTGTCTGCAAAAGTATTATAGCTAATGAATATGGCGAGGATTTCCCTTATGAGGAATGTATAGATTATGTTCATAAGGGAATGGCAGAAGAGTTTGAAACAAAGGGAGTGCCATTAAAAAAAGGAATTGTTCAGTTACTTAAATATCTTAAAGAAAACAATTACAAAACAATGGTTGCAACTTCCAGTAATAGAGACAGAGTTGATGTGATTTTAAAACAGGCAGGAATTGCACAGTATTTTGACGGCGAAATTTGTGGTGATGAGGTTGTTAATGGAAAACCTAATCCTGAGGTATTTTTAAAGGCATGTAAGAAGGTGAATGTACAGCCTGAGGAAGCACTTGTTTTAGAAGACTCAGAGGCAGGCATAAAAGCGGCTCATGACGGCGGAATTAAAGTTATATGTATACCTGACATGAAATATCCTGAGGAAGAATATAGAAAAATGACTGAAGAAATCTTTGAGGACTTGTCAAAGGTTGTAACTTATTTTTAAAAGTTGTAACTATTTTTTAACAGTTGTTGAGATTATAAATAATAGTGCTATACTATAGATGTTGCCATGAAGTTATTCATTGCATTAACGATAAGAATGTGGAGGAAAATCTCATGAAGATTATTATTGCTGGAGATGGAAAAGTAGGTGCAAATCTTACTAGGAAGTTATCAGCGGAAGGTTATGACATAACCTTAATAGACACTAATGGAGAAGTATTAGACGCAAGCTTGGAGAGATACGATGTTATGGCTGTTAATGGAAATTGTGCCTTAATGTCTGTTTTGTCTGAAGCAGGAGTTGACAGAGCTGATGTTTTAATTGCATCTACAAGTGCAGATGAAATTAATTTGCTTTGTTGCATGACAGCACATAAGATGAATCCTGAACTACATACTATTGCAAGAATCAGAAATCCTGAATACAGTGAACAAATATATACCATGCGCGATGCCTTTGGCTTATCTTTAACAGTTAATCCGGAAAAGCAGACAGCAGTGGAAATTGAAAGATTGTTAAAATATCCTGGATTTTTACAGAGAGATACTTTTGCAAAAGGAAGAGTGGAATTAGTAGAACTTAGAATAAATAGTGACAGCATTATAAAAGATGTTTCATTAAATGATCTTTATGGAATTGTAAAATGTAAGGTATTGGTTTGTGCCGTTAGAAGAAACGGCGAAGTGCATATTCCAAATGGTGATTTTATCTTAAAAGAAGGAGATAGAATTTACGTTACAGCACCATCACAGAACCTTACTATTTTATTGAAAAACTTAGGCTTTTTATCTCACAAGGTAAAACATGCAATTATTTGCGGTGGTGGAAAAGTAAGCTATTATCTGTCAAAGATATTAATTGACTTGGGAGTAGCCGTAGAGGTAATTGAAAAAGACGAAGATAGAGCAAGGGAGTTAGCTGAGCTTCTTCCTGAAGTTGCTGTAATTCATGGTGACGCAAGTAGAAAAACATTACTTGAAAGCCAGGGCATAAGTGACTGTGACGCTTTTATTACCTTAACAGGAATGGATGAGTTAAATATAATTATTTCTATGTATGCTAAGGCATGTGGCGTGGAGAAAGTTATTACAAAAGTAGGACATACTGACAGAAGCAGTATTCAGGACAGCCTTAATTTAGGTAGTGTAGTATGCCCAAAGGAATTATGTTGTAATACAATAGTCGGCTATGTTAGAGCCTTAGGGGCACAGACAGGAATGGCTATATCAGTTCATAATATTGCAGATGGACAGGCGGAAGCAGTAGAGTTCATTGCAGATGAGAAAACACAAAATTGTGGTGTTCCACTTAAAAACATGAAATTAGTAAATAATGTTATTATTGCATGTATAACACATAAAGGAAAAACAGAAATTCCAAATGGTGAATCATATTTCCAAAACGGAGATACTGTTATTGTTGTAGCAACAGGGGATATAGTATTACATCAATTAAATGATATATTTCAATGATTGAGAGGAAGTTATGAATTATAAAGTTGTAGGAAAATTTATATCACAGATTTTAGCTGTAGAAGCGGCATTTATGCTTCCGGCATTAATTATTAGTGCAGCATGTCAGAATTTGAATGCAGTTATAGGATTTATAGTTTCTATTGTAATTATATTAGGTATTGCTTCGTTGCTATATGTATTATGTAGAAAGGCAAATAAGCGATTTTTTGCAAAGGAAGGTTTGGTTTCAGTGGGTATAGGCTGGATTGTTCTTAGTATATTAGGCTGTTTACCATTTTTTATTTCAAGGGAAATTCCTTCATTTGTAGATGCATTATTTGAGACAGTATCAGGTTTTACAACAACAGGAGCCTCAATTTTAACAGATGTTGAAGCTATGTCAAAAGGCATGCTTTACTGGAGAAGTTTTAGTCATTGGCTTGGGGGGATGGGTGTCCTTGTATTTTTACTTGCCATTGCACCGGCTGATGGAAAAAGCAACAGATTCACAATGCATTTGTTAAGAGCAGAAAGTCCGGGACCAACAGTTGGTAAGCTGGCTCCAAGAATGAGAGATACAGCACTTATTTTGTATTTAATGTATATAGGACTTACGGGACTTAATTTTATATTTTTAATTATTGGGAAAATGCCTGTTTTTGATGCAGTCTGTACAGCATTTGGTACTGCAGGAACAGGTGGCTTTGGTATTAAAGGAGACAGTATGGCAGGCTACAGCCCATACATTCAGAACGTCTGTACCATCTTTATGCTGTTATTTGGCGTGAACTTCAGTTGTTATTATTTAGTATTATTAAGAAGATTCAAGTCAATAATAAAGGATAGTGAACTTAGAACATACGTTGTTCTTATTTTATCAAGCGTAGCTCTTATAACAATAAACATTTCAGGTATGTTTTCATCAGTAAGAGAAGCACTACATCATGCGGCATTTACAGTATCAAGTATTATTACCACAACAGGTTTTGCTACAGAAGATTTTAATATGTGGCCTAATTTTTCAAAAACAATAATACTTATGCTTATGTTTGTTGGTGCCTGCGGGGGAAGCACAGGCGGTGGTCTTAAATGTGGCCGTTTACTTATTATTTTAAAAAGTGTAAAAAGAAACATTAGAAAGACTTTAAATCCAAGAAAAGTTGAAGTTATCAGAATGGGTGGAAATGTTGTAAAAGAAGAAGTTGTTTCGGCGGTTAATAGTTACTTTGTTGCATACATAGTTATTGTTTTCTTAAGTTTCATTTTCATTTCCGTTGATGGTCACAGTATACTTACTAATTTTTCAAGTGTAGCATCATGCTTTAACAATATAGGACCGGGACTGGATATGGTTGGTCCGGCATCAAACTATTCAATGTTTAGCGATTGGTCTAAACTGGTTTTAATAGGTGACATGCTTGCAGGAAGATTGGAAATATTCCCAATATTAATTTTATTGTCAAAAACCACATGGAGTAGAAAAAGATAACATGAAGAAGAGTAGACATATATCAACATCAAGATTTATATTTTTCGGGTTTTTAGGCGTTATAGTTTTAGGAACCTTTATTTTGACGCTTCCAATTTCAAGTAGCTCAGGAGAATTTACATCTGTAGTGGATGCCTTATTTACAGCAACATCAGCTACATGTGTAACAGGACTTGTAGTTCACGATACGGCTACTTACTGGTCAGCCTTTGGTCAAGGTGTTATTATAGTTTTAATTCAAATTGGCGGCATGGGTGTTATAACAATAGCACTACTGTTAACAAGAATGTCAGGTAGAAAAATAGGTTTAAGGCAGAGAACACTTATGCAGGAGGCAATATCAGCACATAAAATGGGTGGTATAGTAAGACTAACAGGTTTTATTGTGAAGATGATGCTTATTTTTGAATTGGCAGGCGCGGTGTTAATGTATCCTGAATTTGCAAAACAGTTTGGCATTATAAAAGGTATATGGTATTCATTATTTCATTCAATATCAGCCTTTTGTAACGCAGGTTTTGATTTAATGGGTGTGAGAGAGCATTATTCTTCACTAACAACATTTTCATCTTCGGTTTTAATTAATGTTGTAATAATGCTTTTAATTATAATTGGCGGTATTGGCTTTGTTACATGGGATGACGTAAAAAAGCACAAACTTCATTTTGGAAGATACAGAATGCAAAGTAAGGTTATTCTTGGAGTAACATCAATATTAATAATTGTACCGGTGCTATATTTTTATTTTTTTGAATTTGGAAAATCAACTTGGAATTTCGCTTCAGAAAAAGACAGGGTTTTGGCATCTTTATTTCAGGCTGTGTCACCTAGAACAGCAGGCTTTAACACAGTAGATTTAAACCAATTATCAGGTGTGGGACAGTTAATTACTATTATTTTAATGCTTATAGGTGCAGCACCCGGTTCAACAGCCGGTGGTATGAAAGTTACTACAGTGGCAGTATTATTTTCAACAGCCGTAGCAGTTTTTAGGAAAAGGCAGGATGCAAATTTATTTAAAAGAAGACTGTCCAATGAAGTGGCAAGGTCAGCTTCGGCAACACTGTTAATGTACACATTTTTGTTTATGTTTGGTGGTATTGTTATTAGTATTGCAGATAACATTCCTATAATGAAATCTTTGTTTGAAACAGCATCGGCAGTTGGAACAGTAGGTTTAAGCTTGGGAATTACACCATCTTTGTCCATGGTTTCCAAAATAGTATTAATTGTGTTAATGTTTTTAGGCAGAGTTGGTGGCTTAACAGTTATTTTTGCAACTTTATCAAATAAGAATTATAATGTATCTAGATTACCTCAAGAGAAAATTATGGTAGGATAAAGTAAAATAGTAAAGAATTATAATGCGTCATGATAAATGAAAAATCAGGAATGAAAATGAATGAGGCGTAAAAATACAAGAAATAGAAATGTATATAAATTGTATGGAGGGAAAATGAAGTCAGTTTTATTAATTGGATTAGGTAGATTTGGCAGACATATTGCTAAAACATTAGATGAATTAGGTCATCAGACAATGGCAATTGACGTAAAGGAAGACAGGGTTAATGCGGTATTACCTTACGTCACAAGTGCTCAAATAGGAGACTCGACAAATGAAGAATTTTTGGATACATTAGGTGTGGATAATTTTGATGTTTGTTTTGTGGCAATTGGAGACGATTTTCAAAATTCTTTAGAGACAACATCTTTGTTGAAAGAAAAAGGTGCCAAGATGGTTGTCTCAAGAGCTGCAAGAGATGTACACGCCAAGTTTTTGTTGAGAAATGGAGCAGACCAGGTAGTTTATCCTGAACGTGAACTTGCTAACTGGACAGCAATAAGATATACAGCTAATCATATTTCAGATTACATTGAGGTGGGAGAAGGCTGTTCAATAATTGAAGTTGAGATTCCAAAAGAGTGGATTGGAAAAGAAATACAGGATTTAGATTTAAGACGAAAATACAAAATAAATGTCTTGGCAATTAAGAAGGAAAATGATATGAATTTGCAGGTTATGCCTGATACTGTCCTGAAAGAAGGGGCTAACTTATTGGTACTTGGAAAAACACACGACATACAAAAGTGTTTCCATATTTAAATTAAAAGTAATAGGAATATGATAGTAAAAATTTGCGGTATTACAGATGTTGAAGAAACAGAATATTTAAATGAAAATAATGTAGACATGGCTGGCATGGTTTTATATTTTCCAAAAAGTAAAAGAAATATAACTTTGGAGAAGGCAAAAGAAATCATGGCTTCTCTAAATGAAAATATAAAAAAAGTTGCAGTGGTTGTGTCGCCTAGCATTGAGCAGGTAAAAAGCATTGAAAATGCAGGATTTGACTTTGTGCAGATTCATAAAGACTTGCCGGATGGTTTGTTTAATGAAACATTAATTGATGTTTTAAAGGCTTTTAATGTAAACGATTTAGAAGAACTTGGAAAGTACAAAAACATAGAAAATATAAAAGGCTATGTTTTTGATGCCCCAACATACGGCAGTGGAGAAACTTTTGACTGGAGCTTATTAAATAACATTAAACGAGACGATAAGTTATTTATATTAGCCGGCGGACTTAACGGAGATAATGTAAGAGATGGCATAAAAGCAGTACAACCTGATGGCGTAGATGTTTCATCAGGAGTTGAAAACGACAACGGAGTTGGCAAAAGCAGAGAGAAAATCAGAGAATTTGTTATGGCTGCTAAAGTAATCTAATTATGTAGATAGTTGAGTAAAAATAAAGTTAAATTAATTGATAAAAAAATAGTTGAGGCAGAATTAGTATAAGAAAAAAGTAGTTATGCAAGAACCGGGGTAAGTAAAATTTAGAAAATGATTGAAGCAAAAAGTCATAAAATCAATAATATCCGTAAACAGATAAAAGGAATAGAATGAAAAAAATATTAATTGTTGAAGATGATGTATCCATAAGGAATGAGTTGCAGAAGTTACTTGTAAACAGTGGCTATGAAACAATAGTAATGGATAACTTTGAAAATCAAATAGAATTTATTTTAGAAAGCAAAGCAGATTTAATATTGCTTGATATAAATATACCAATTCTAAATGGAGAAATGGTTTTAAAAGAGCTACGAAAAAAATCAGATGTGCCGGTAATTATGGTTACCAGCAGAACAAGTGAAGTAGATGAAGTTTTGTCCATGTCCTACGGGGCTGATGATTTTATTACAAAACCTTATAACCCCACAGTTCTTCTGTTAAGAATCCAAAATATTTTTAAAAGAATGGAAGTAAAAACTGACAATGTTAAATACAATAATCTTAATGTGGAATTAAGCAGGGGCATAATAAAATCAGAGACTAAGCAGGTTGTTTTAACAAAGAATGAAATGATTATTTTTGCATTGCTGTTAAACAACAAAGGCAGAATTGTTTCAAGAGATCAGTTAATGACAGATTTGTGGAACAATGAGGAATATATTAATGACAATGCGCTTACTGTCAATATTAGCAGATTGAGAAATAAACTGGCATCTCTTGGATGCGCAGATGCAATAGAAACTCGAAAGGGACAGGGTTACATATTATTATGAAATTAATTAAATACATAAAAGATAAATGGCTGACAATAACAATTAGTGCTGTCAGCTATTTTGTTATTTTAATGGTTATGAGAGTTTTTGCCTTACCTGTTGAAATAGTTGCAATAATTACATTTTTGTATTTTTTTACAGGCGGGCTGCAATTACTAATTAATTATTTAAGAAAAAGAAAATTCTATAACAGACTTCTTCTTAATGTGGAAAGATTGGACAAAAAATATTTAGTTTTGGAAACCTTAACTAAACCGGATTTTTATGAGGGGGAACTTATTTGGGAAAGTCTTTATAAAATTAATAAATCCATGACTGAAAACGTAAGTGATTACAGGGAAAACGTGGAAGATTTTAAAGAATATGTTGAAATGTGGATTCACGAAGTGAAAATTCCTATAGCAAGTCTTGTTTTAATGTGTCACAATCACAAAAATGAGTTGGACGAAAAATACATAAAGCAAATCAAACGTCTGGATAATTATGTTGAACAGGTTTTGTATTATGTAAGAAGTAGCTGCAGTGAAAAAGATTACATAATAAAAGACGTGAATTTGGAAGAGGTTGTTGGAAAAGTTCTTATGAATAACAAGGACGATATTTTGGGAAAAAATATTGAACCACAAATAAACATTAAAAACATAACAGTAAAATCTGATAAAAAATGGCTGGAATTTATTATTAATCAGATAGTAAATAACAGTATTAAATACTGCAAAAATATTGCAATGTCTGATAATGATACAAAGGCTGTGCTGAAAATAAGTGCCACAGAAGAAAAAGAAAAAGTCATATTATCCATCTATGATAACGGAATCGGAATCCCAAATCAGGATTTGAAAAAGATTTTTGAAAAATCATTTACAGGTGAGAATGGAAGACTGGGACAAAAGTCTACAGGCATGGGGCTGTACATAGTAAAAAATCTATGTAGCAAATTAGGTCATCAGGTTTCTGCCTGGTCTATCCAAAATGAATATACAGAAATAAAAATCGTGTTTGGTAAGAATGATTATTATGGGGTTTAGATTTAAATAATGTTAAAAATATAATGCTAAAAAATAATATTTAAGAAATTAATATTAAAAATCTAACAATAAGAGCAAATATGAGAATTATTAAAATATAAACATAAAAAACTAATATTACAAAATTGTAATGTTTAGTAATATTAGAAATGCGACAAATCTCAAGGCAAAGTATACACTGTTTATGTAATGTGAAGATTATAAAGCTTTATGAATTACACAAAACATGTGGAAAGGAGATAACAATGGATAATATTTTAACTATTGATAAAATCGAAAAATATTACGGAAGTAAATCAAGTCTTACAAAAGCAATTGACGGGATTTCTTTTGAAGTGGAAAAAGGAGAATTTGTTGCAATTATGGGGGCATCAGGCTCAGGAAAAACAACTTTGCTTAATTGTATCTCAACAATTGATAAAGTAACAGCAGGTCATATTTATGTTGCAGGTCAGGACATAACAGCCTTAAAGTCAAAGGAGTTAAATAAGTTTAGAAGAGAGGAACTTGGTTTTATTTTTCAGGACTTTAATTTGCTTGATACTTTAACAGCTTATGAGAACATTGCATTAGCATTGTCCATTCAAAATGAAAAGTATAAGGAAATCAATTTAAAAGTAAAAAAAGTAGCTTATGACTTAGGAATTGAAGATATTTTAAATAAATATCCTTATGAAATGTCAGGAGGACAGAAACAGAGAGTAGCCAGTGCAAGGGCAATTATTAATAATCCAGAACTTATTTTGGCAGATGAACCAACAGGGGCTCTAGATTCTAAATCTTCAAGAATGTTATTAGAAAGATTTGAGTATTTGAATAATTTATTGCAGGCAACAATATTAATGGTTACCCATGATGCTTTTTCAGCAAGCTACAGTTCAAGAGTTATTTTCATTAAGGATGGCAAAATTTTTAACGAAATTGTAAAAGGCGATAGAAGTAGAAAAGAATTTTTTAATGAAATAATCAATGTAGTTACAATGTTAGGGGGAGATTTAAATGATGCTCTTTAAACTCTCGGCGAAAAACATAGCAAAGAGTATAAAAGATTATGCCATCTATTTTTTTACTCTTATATTAGGTGTGGCTATATTTTACGTGTTTAATGCCATTGATTCACAAACAGTAATGCTGGATGTTTCTAAAAACACATCTGATATTATAAAATTAATGACAGGCATGCTTTCAGGTGTAAGTGTTTTTGTGTCAATTATATTAGGCTGTTTAATAATATACGCTTCTATTTTTTTAATAAAAAGAAGAAATAAGGAATTTGGAGTTTATCTGACTTTAGGTATGGAAAAAAGAAAAATATCCCTTGTACTTTTCTTTGAAACACTGATAATTGGCATAATATCCCTTATAGTTGGGTTAATAATTGGCACAGCATTTTCTCAATTAATGAGCATAGTTGTGGCAAATATGTTTGAGGCAGACATGCGCAAGTTTGAATTTGTATTTTCAAGAAGTGCTTGTATAAAAACACTAATATATTTTGGCATAATGTATGTTTTTGTAATGGTATTTAATACATGGACAATTGGTAAATGCAAACTTATAGATTTGCTAAATGGAAGAAAAAGAAATGAAAAAATAAAAAACAAAAATTCTATTGTATGTATAATGATTTTCATTATTTCATGGGTAGTTTTAGGTAGAGCATATTATTTAGTAACCGTTGGCGTTAATGAATTAGAAAGTTCAATGGACATTTTAATTCCAATAATGCTTGGAATTGTTGGCACATTGCTGTTTTTCTGGTCAGTATCGGGACTAATACTTAAAATCGTAATGGCGAAAAAAAGCACATATTACAAAGGTTTAAATAGTTTTGTTTTACGACAGATAAGTAGCAAAATAAATACAACAGTTGTCCAGATGACTATTATATGCATTATGCTTTTTGTAACAATTTGCGTTTTATCAAGTGCATTTTCAATTAAAAATTCTTTATCAGAAAATATTCAGAAAATGTGCCCGGCGGATGTTCAAATTACTGTTGGAAAAGAAGTAAAAAATGATGTTATAAATAATAAGCAGGTGAAGGTAAAGAGCATATTGGAAAGCGCTGGCTGTAAGATAGAAGATGAGTTTAGCGAATATGTGGAATATGATACTTATAAGACACAGAAGCTTACTTTAAGAGATGTTGTTGGAAACAGCTATAATGAAATAGCAAAAACATATAAGGGAATAACTTTAAATAGTCAGGAAGATATAATGAAAATAAGTGACTATAACAAGGTGGCAAAACTTTATGGACAAAAGACTTTTAAACTAAAAGAAAATCAATATCTTGTTGTAGCAAACTTTCAGGGAATGGTTCAATTAAGAAACATTGCGTTGAAAAATGGTGAGAAAATTAAATTAGGTGGAAAGGAATATTCTCCCCTATATAGAGAGTGCAAATATGGATTTGTTAATTTATCAGGTAATGAAGAAAATTCGGGTATCATTGTATTGCCTGACAGTGCGCTTAAAAATGCAGAAGTATATGACAGTACTTTAGTAGGAAAGTACAATACAGCGCCAAAGGATGAAATAATAAAAAACAATGACCGGATAACCAAAATAATGGGTAAGAAAACTTACAATATGATTTCGATAAATACAAAAATGGATGTAGCAGAAGCATGTATCGGGCTTGGAGCCGTAGTTACATTTATTGGCATGTATTTAGGAATTATTTTCCTGATTTCATCAGCAGCGATACTTGCATTAAAGGAATTATCTGAGTCAACAGACAATAAAGAGCGTTATTTAATGCTAAGAAAATTAGGTACAGATGACAAAATGATTAACAGGGCATTATTTAAACAGATTGGAATATATTTTATGTTTCCACTAATTATTGCCATTATTCATTCTGTTGTAGGCTTGAAATTTGCTACAACAATTTTAGCAACCTTTGGAAAAGTTGGTTTGCTTGGTTCAATTATATTAACTGCAGTTGTTTTAGTTTTAATTTACGGCGGGTATTTCTTAATAACATATTTCTGTAGCAGAAATATTATTAAGGAAAGATAAAGCAGGCAATACAAAGTTCAGTTAAAAAATAGGATAATAATGAAAAGAAGATGGAAAATAATAGTAAAATAAATATCAGACAATAAAAATTATAAATGATAAACCAATGGTAAAAAATAAGTAGTAAATAAAATGGCTGATAAATACATATTATATTAAAAGATTTAGTGTAATATACATTTAATCAGCTATTATTATGTCTAGTAAATCATCAAAAGGAATTTTGGTGTTTACAATTTGTATGATTCTGCTGTCGTAATTGATTTTAGCAATCATACCTGTAAGTTTGATATATTCCTCTTTGCAGTAGTAGACAACTGTTATAATAGAACCTGCTTTTAAACTTTTAAGTTTAAGATTAAGTTCTTCGGCATAGTCTTGTGTAAGTTCTTTTTTGGGAACGATGATTTTCTCTTTGGAAGCTAAGGCTTCCTCAAGACCTTTTAAAGCTGAAAAAGGCATAAACTGTTTGGCACGTTCCTCTATTGGCATTTTTTGTTTTGGTTTAGATGGCATGACTTTCTCCTTAATTTTCGCCGCTTTTATGACCGCCAATTTGTCGGTTTCTCTCAATAGCAGTGGCATTTTTTTGTAAATCCATTCCCTTAAGAACGGCATTCTTTCCAAATTTTGACTTGATTTCAATCATTGCTTTTTGAATTTTCTTATTCCGTTCCAAAGCTTCAATGTCCATAAAGAAAGTATACTGAGTGTAACCTTCAGGCATAACATTATTAAATGTAATGTTAATTCTTCTTATGCCAATGTTAGGTCTTATGATTTCCCTGTATAGATTGGTAACGGCTGGAATAATAAGTAAGTCTGAATTAGTGTTGATATCAAGTCTTGCTGTACCATGAGCAGGTTTCATGTTAAGGGCATTAGAGTAACCTACATGCAAAGTTACCGAGCCTGTAACAAGTTCCTGATCAACCAAATCAAGACAAAGAGCATCAACCATTTCCTTAACTACAAGAAGACCATCATCAAAATTGTAATCACACATAAGAACCTGACCACTTGTTAAACAGTTACTTTGTGGCTTGTAATGCTTGATTTGGTACATGGTAGTTGGCTCAATGCCAAAAGCATGGTCTATTAAAAGCTCCGCGTCAACACCAAAAGCATTGTAAAGTACGTCCTCGTTAGCTTCTGCAATATCTTTCATGGTATAAATACCCATTGTGGCAAGACGCCTTACAGTCCCCGGACCTACACGCCAAAAGTCAGTTAGTGGAGTGTGATCCCAAAGAGTTTCTTTGTATAAATCTTCATCCAAAAAGCCGATGAAATCAGGTGAATGTTTTGCTGTGATATCCAAAGCAATTTTGGCTAAGTACATATTAGTGCCAACTCCACAGGTTGCCCGTAAGCCAAAAGTGTTGTAAATATCTTCCATTATTGTACGCCCAAGTGTAATTGCATCCATTTGATAAAGGGCAAGATAATTGGTAACGTCCATAAACGCCTCATCAATTGAGTAAACGTGGATATCATCTTTTGAAATATATTTAAGATAAATACTGTAAATATCTGCGGAGTAATCAATGTATCTTTTCATACGGGGAACAACAGTAATATATTCAACATTCTTAGGAATTTCAAACAATCGGCAACGGTTTTTTATGCCGAGAGCTTTCATTGCAGGTGTAATTGCCAGACAAATGGTTTTATCTGTTCGCTCTTTATCTGCAACAACTAAATTAGTTGTCATGGGATCAAGCCCTAATTCAATGCACTCAACTGATGCATAGAATGATTTCAAATCAATACATAAATAATATTTCTCTGACAAAACAATATCTCCTAAAATTAATAATTCTCTAAAATTAATATCTTCTAAAAGTAATAATCGTCTAAAGCTAATATCTTCTAAAGTTGATAGCTTCTAAAGCTTTTGAAGTTCGTGGTACAACTTACTAATTGGAAGCCCCACAACATTATTATAATCTCCACTGATTTCCTTAACATATACTGCAAAATTACTCTGTATACCATATCCTCCGGCTTTGTCATAACAGTCACCTGTGTTGATATAGTCGTTAATTTCCTGAGATGACATTGGATACAAATGCACCTGAGTACAATCGCTGAAAGTTATATGTCTCCTTGCCTGTGTGTCAAAATCGTACACAATAGCAGTAACACCTGTATATACCTGATGGGTATTTCCCTGAATGGAATCAATCATATTATATGCTTCATTATGATTCTTAGGCTTGCCGAGAATATTGCCGTTACTGCAAACAATTGTATCGGCTCCAATAACCATAAGGGATAAACCACCAAAAGCCATAAGAGACAAATCTACAGATTTCAAAATCATGTTAAGAACATTGTCAGCTTTTTGAAATGACAGTTCTTCCACAACTGCCTCCGGTTCAGTTTTTGTTATAACTTCTTCCATGTTAGACGCAATTATTTCAAATTCATAACCTGCCTGCTTCATAAGCTCGCTGCGTCTTGGCGACTGAGAAGCAAGTATAATCTTGGTTTTTTCTAAATTAATCATAAAAAGAGTATAACACAAATCGAATGAATGTTCACCCTTAAAAATAAAAAATAAAAATTTTATGAAAACTGTTGAATATATTAGAAAACGTTATTATATTAGTAGATAGTGATTAATAGTATGGATAAAATAACGGATTTTTATAATAAATCTAAAAAAGATGATGGCAATAGAGTTAATTAACATAGGTCGTTTTCACCCATTTAAAAAGAGAGGTGAAAATTGATTTTTTTGTGATGAAATTATATAAAAAATGGGAAGTAGAAATAAAGAGAATGAATTTTATAAAAGAAAAAATAAATAAATTAAGTTTTGATAAGAAAACTGTAATAAAAGCAGTTGGTATTTTGGTGGTGTTTGCAGTTGCGATTGGAACAATTGTATTAATTGGGCATAATGGAAAAACAACGTCAAGTAAGGAAGTTCAAACAACAACTGTGCAGGAAACAACAACACAGGCAGAAGTAGCTAAAACAAAAAAAGTGACTAAGACTAAGAAAACTAAAACAAAAAAGAAACAACCACTATATGGCAAAAAATATAAAAAATTAAAAATTGTTAAAGTTTACGATGATAAATCTTTCGAAGAGATAGATGATATTGATGACGATATAGCAGAAGTTTACAAGGATAAATCCATGGCAAGCGATGAGGCAGGAGTTGCTCTTGAAGGATGCGTTGTAAAGGTCGTAGAATCAGGTAAAGAGTGGACTAAAATCAAGTCAGGTAAAGTAGAAGGCTACATTGAGAGCAAGTATGTTGTAAAGGGAAAAGAAGCTAAAAAAGTGCTACTTAGAACAGAGCATGTAATTGCAAAAATAAAGTCAGAAAACGTAGCTATAAGAAAAGACGGCAACAAGAAGGCAGCATCAATAGGTGTGGCTTACAAAAAGACAGAATATCCTATTGTTGAAATTAGCAAAAATGAAAAATGGGTAAAAATAAAAAGGTCTGAAGCAGTAACAGGGTGGATTCCGGCAGGACAAATGACTTTGAAGGTACAAAAAGAAAAAGTATATACTTCTGAGGAGTATGATGAGATGGTAGATACCCAGTGGACTGGTGGTATTGTTGGTTATAGTCTGGCCGAAAAAGATTTGCCTAAAAAAGGTGAAGCAAGGGACTTGATAAAGTATGCTTCAAAATTCCTTGGAAACAGATACGTTTGGGGTGGTACAAGCTTAACAAGAGGCGCTGACTGTTCAGGATTTGTACAGTCTGTTTTTAGAAAGTTCGGTCGTTATCTTAACAGAACAGCAGCAGAACAGGCAAAAAACGGAAGCGCAGTCTCATTAAACAAATTAAAGTCCGGAGATTTGGTTTTTTATCACACAGACAAAAGAGATAAAAACAGAATCAGTCATGTGGCAATTTATATTGGAAATGGAAAAGTAATACATTCCGCCAATAGAAAAGTCGGTATGGTAATTAGTACGGTAGGAAGTCCATGTGCAGCAAGAAGAATTTTAACAGCGGAGAATCTAAAGTTAAAATCAAAAAAAGAAGTGGAGACAAAAAAAGCTAAAAAGAAAAAAGAAACTAAACATAAAAGTAAGGATAAGACAAAGGAAGAGCAAACCACAAAAGCTCAACCTGAAACAAAAAATCCTGAAACGGAAACAAAGAATACAGAGTCTGAAACAACAAAAGAAATTGAGACAACAATAGAAGAAAACAGTAGTGAAATTTAACTCACTACTGTCTTTTTAAACGCTCTTTTAATCTGTCTAAAAATTCCTTTGAGGCACCGCTAAATATTTGATATCTTTTCCATATAATTGAAAGATTAAGTGTGGTTTCCGGTTCCAGTGGGACAAAACAAAGATTATTAAAATGTATAATCCATATCATAGAGCGCCTGAACAGAAATTTGTAGAAGCGATAAACAAATATATAGAAAATCAACCTAAAAAATCTGCGTTGAAAGAGTATATATTAATCTTTATTTTTTACTTGATATATGGTATTCTAATTCTAGGTTTTGACTAAAATCGGTTATAAATAAAGAAAGGAATGTAAATGCAAAATTTATTTTGTGTTTACGTCTTTTATTTGTGTAAATACTAATAAAGGACTAGGTGAGAAGAATGAATAGAGTTTTACTTAAATTAAGTGGTGAAGCTTTGGCAGGAGATAAGAAGACAGGTTTTGATGAAGAAACCTGTGTGGCTGTTGCAAAGCAGGTAAAGGCTATAGTAGATAAAGGGGTTCAGGTTGCAATTGTTATCGGTGGTGGTAACTTTTGGAGAGGACGTACAAGCAATAAGATTGACAGACCAAAGGCAGACGGGATTGGTATGTTGGCAACAATTATGAATTGCATGTATGTTTCTGAAATATTTAGAACAGAAGGTATGGATACTAATGTATATACACCGTTCTTATGTGGAACTTGGACAAAACTTTTCTCAAAAGATGAAGCTGTTGCAGATTTAAATGCAGGTAAGGTTGTATTTTTTGCAGGCGGTACAGGACATCCATATTTTTCAACAGATATGACTATGGTCCTTCGTGCAATTGAAATTGAAGCAGATTGTATTTTAGGAGCTAAGGCAATTGACGGAGTTTATGACAGTGATCCTGCAGTTAATCCTAATGCAAAGAAATATGATGAATTACCTATTTCAAAGATTGTTGACGACAGACTTGGTGTAATTGATTTAGCTGCAAGTGTTCTTGCAATGGAAAACAAAATGCCAATGTTATTGTTTGGTCTCAACGAAGGAGACAGTATTAATAAAGCAGTTTCAGGCGAAAAGATTGGTACAAAAATTACAGTAGAATAAGAATATTGCAGATTAAGATATTTAAGAAAAAACTTTTAAGGAGATTATTTATTATGGAAGAATTATTAATGACTTACGAAGAAAAAATGGAGAAGTCTTTAAAAAATTTGGATGACGAATTTGGAGCAATTAGAGCAGGTAGAGCTAATCCAAGAGTGTTAGACAGAATTACAGTTGATTACTACGGAGCACCTACACCACTTCAGCAGGTAGGTAACATATCCGTACCGGAAGCAAGAGTAATTGCCATTAAGCCATTTGATCCTTCAATTTTAGGTGATATTGAACACGCACTTATGGCATCAGACATTGGTATTACACCAACTAATGATGGAACAGTTATCAGACTTGTATATCCTGAATTAACAGAAGAGAGAAGAAAAGAACTTGCAAAGGATATTAAGAAAAAAGGCGAAAATGCAAAAGTTGCAATCAGAAACATAAGAAGAGATGCAATTGATGCAATTAAGAAAAAAGGAAAAGAAGATTCAATTTCAGAAGATGAAATTAAGGGATATGAAGATGATGTTCAAAAGAGCACAGATGCATATGTAAAGAAGATTGATGATGCAATTGACGCTAAGTCAAAAGAAATCATGACAGTTTAATTTTGAATTAATGACAAAGAGGAAACGGTGCGTTTCCTCTATTTTCAGTTATTGAAAGAACTTATAAATGAGTAAGGAGACCGGGATGGCAGAGAAAATTGATTTAACAGGAATGAACATTCCAAATCATGTTGCCATTATTCTTGATGGAAATGGCAGATGGGCAAAAAAGAGATTTTTACCTAGAAAAGCAGGACATGCCGCAGGTGCAAGAACAGTAGAAAAAATACTCGAAGATGCACATGATATTGGTATTAAATATATAACAATGTATGCTTTTTCAACAGAGAATTGGAACAGACCACAGGATGAAGTGGATGCACTTATGAAACTTCTTAGAAAGTATTTATCGGACTGTATAGAAAGAGCAAATAAGAATAATATGCGTTGTATGGTTATCGGCGATAAAACAAGATTAGATGACGATATTGTTGCCAAAATCAATGAATTAGAAGAGTGTTCAAAAGATAATGATGGCATAACATTTATTATTGCACTTAATTATGGTAGCAGAGACGAAATAAGAAGAGCTACAACAAAGATGGCAATGGACTGTAAGGAAGGAAAGTTAAATCCTGAGGATATAACAGAAGATACAATTAGCAGTTATTTAGACACAAGAGGAATTCCTGATCCTGATTTGTTGATTAGAACAAGTGGAGAAATCAGATTATCTAATTATTTATTGTGGCAGTTAGCATATACAGAATTTTATTTTACAGATGTATTATGGCCTGATTTCAACAAAGAAGAACTAAAGAAAGCAATAGTAAAATACAATCAGCGTGACAGACGTTTTGGAGGAGTTAAGTAAAATGGTTTTAAGTAAATTTGCAAATAAATCTTTTTTTACAAGATTAATTAGTGGCATTGTTTTAGTTGCACTTATTCTTGTGACAATTATACCGGGAGGAAACATTTTATTTTTCTTTAATATGTTTTTGTCAGTTGCAGCTTTGTATGAATTGTATAAAGTGTTAGGCTTGGAAAATAAACTACCGGGTATTACAGGATATATTGCGTTAATAGTTTATTATGCGTTGATTTACATAGGAAAAGAAGATTATGTAATTACATTACTTGTTGTATTTTTAATTTGCTTATTGGCAGAATATGTATTTATGTTTCCTAAATATAAAACAGAGGAAATTTCAAATGCAATAATGTGTATGTTATATGGCGGAATACTATTGTCATATATTTATTTAGTGAGAAATGGAGAAAACGGAACTTATTTAGTTTGGTTGATTTTCTTATGCTCATGGGCAAGTGACACATGTGCGTATGTTGCAGGCGTAGCTTTTGGAAAACATAAGATGGCACCGGTTTTAAGCCCTAAAAAGTCAGTTGAGGGTGCTGTTGGCGGTGTAGTTGGAGCAGCGGCGTTAGGTGCAATTTATGCAGCAGTATTTTCAGATAAAATTAACTTAAGTATTAATCCTGTAATTGCGTGTGCAATTATATGTGCCATAGGTGCATTAATTTCTATGATTGGCGATTTGGCAGCGTCAGCAATTAAGCGTAATCATGATATCAAGGATTACGGAAAATTAATTCCGGGACATGGCGGAATTATGGATAGATTTGACAGTGTTATTTATGTGGCACCAATTATTTGGATATTAATACAATTGTTTTAAATTTTTAGAGGAAAGATAAATGAAGAATATTTCAATTTTAGGCTCTACAGGTTCAATAGGAACACAGACTTTAGATATAGTTAGAGCAAATGATGATTTAAACGTTGTGGCAATTGCTGCAGGCTCAAATATTAAAGCGTTAGAAGAGCAGGTTAGGGAATTCAATCCTGAATTGGTTTGCGTCTATAACGAGGAAGCAGCGAAGAATTTAAAAACAGCCATAAATGATACTAATACAAAAGTAGTAACAGGCATGGATGGCTTGATAGAGGCGGCTACAATAAAAAGTGCCGAAATAGTAGTAACGGCATTTGTTGGCATGATTGGAATAAGACCAACATTAGAGGCAATTAAGGCAAAGAAGGATATTGCACTAGCTAACAAGGAAACTCTTGTTACAGCAGGTCATTTGGTAATGAAGGCTGCAAAAGATAATGGTGTTAAAATATTGCCGGTTGACAGTGAACACAGTGCAATTTTTCAGTCATTAAACGGAGAAAATCCAAAGGAAATTGATAAGATTTTATTAACAGCATCAGGTGGACCATTTAGAGGCTACACAAGAGAACAGATGAAAAATGTTAAAGTTGAGGATGCCTTAAAACATCCAAATTGGTCTATGGGACAAAAAATAACCATCGACTCTGCTACAATGGTTAATAAAGGACTTGAAGTAATTGAGGCAAAATGGTTATTTAACGTGGACATTGACAATGTAAAACCAATAGTTCAACCACAGAGTATTATACACTCCATGGTGCAGTTTAAGGATGGGGCAGTTATAGCGCAACTAGGAACTCCTGATATGAGGCTTCCAATTCAGTATGCATTATATTATCCCGAAAGAAGATATTTATCAGGTGACAGACTGGACTTTGCAAAAATTGGTCAGATAACTTTTGAGGAACCTGACTTAAATAATTTTGTTGGTCTAAAAATGGCTTTTGAAGCAGGTAGAATCGGTGGTTCAATGCCAACAGTATTTAATGCAGCAAATGAAAAGGCAGTTGCAAAGTTTTTAAACAGGGAAATTAGTTTTCTGGAAATAACAGACATAATACAATACTGTATGGAAAATCACAAAGCACTTGAGAATCCGACAGTAGAACAAATATTAGAAATAGAGGGATGGGCTTATGAGCTCATTGAGAAAAGGTGGTAATTAATGGAGACAGCAATCAGTATAATTATAGCATTAATAATTTTTGGCTTATTAGTTTTAATACATGAATTTGGTCATTTTATTGTGGCAAAGAAAAACGGTGTATTTATAAATGAATTTTCAGTAGGTATGGGACCTAGAATTTTAAGTAAAGTTGCAAAAAGCGGCACAAGATATTCCTTAAAGATTTTACCTTTAGGTGGTTCCTGTGCAATGCTTGGAGAAGATGAAGATAACCAAGAGGAAGGCTCTTTTAATTCAAAATCAATCTGGGCGAGAATGGCAATAGTATTTGCAGGTCCGTTTTTTAATTTCATATTAGCTCTTTTACTTGCGTTTATTGTAATAGGAGCAAAGGGTGCGGATGTATCATATGTTACAAATGTTGACAAGGCATCACCGGCGTATGAAGCAGGACTTAGACAGGGAGACAGAATCGTTAAGTATAATGGCGCTCATGCAACACTTGGAAGAGAAATATACTTAGAAGATTATGTTAATCCATTAAACGGTGACGACATAACAGTATCTTTTGTTAGAAATGGTGAGACAAAGACAATTAAGTATTCACCTGAAATTGAAAAAAGGTATATAGTAGGTATGCAGTATGCACCAAGCGATGCAGAAGCTGAAATAACTCAGGTAACAAGAGGTTCAGCGTTCTTTAAGGCGGGCGTTCAGGCAGGAGACGTAGTTACTGAAATTGACGGCACTGCAATCAAAACAGGCAATGACATGAACAATTATTTAACAGAGCATCCTTTTGGTGAAAATGAAGTTAAGATTACTTTGGACAGAAAAGGAAAAACTGTAAATGTAACTGTTAAACCTATAATGACAAAGATTGCAAGCAGGGGCTTTGATTACAACATTGGAAGAGAAAAACAGTCTATAGGCGGCGTGATCAAGTACAGCTTTACAGATGTAAGATACGAAATAGCAACAGTTTTAAAGAGCTTAAAAATGTTAGTTACAGGAAAGGTATCAGCAAACGAAATTTCCGGTCCTGTTGGTATTGTTAATGTAATAGGCAATACTTATTCAACAGCTAAGTCTCAGGGAACAACTGTAACTATTTTATCATTAATTAATTTAGCCATAATGTTAAGTGCCAACTTAGGTGTAATGAATTTATTACCATTACCTGCATTAGATGGTGGAAGATTATTCTTATATATTATTGAGGTTATCACTAGGAAGAAGATTCCAAAGGATAAGGAAGGTATGATACATTTCATTGGATTTATTTTATTAATGGCATTAATGGTATTTTTATTATTTAATGATATTAGAAAATTAATTTAAAATTATGATTTTGACGGATAGGTGAAGATTATGTATAGAGATAATACGAAAGTAATTAGAATTGGAAATAAAGTTATTGGCGGAGGAAATCCAATAATGATTCAGTCAATGACTAACACAAAGACTGAAGATGTGGAAACTACAGTAGCTCAAATAAAAGAATTAGAGGCTAGTGGATGTGATATTATCAGATGTGCGGTTCCCACAATGGAAGCTGCTAAGGCAATTGCAGAAATTAAAAAGCAGATTTCAATACCACTTGTAGCAGATATACATTTTGATTACAGACTTGCCATTGCTGCCATGGAAAATGAAGCTGACAAGATTCGTATTAATCCGGGAAACATTGGCTCTGTAGACAAGGTTAAGGCTGTAGTGGAAGTGGCTAAGGCGAAAAATATTCCTATTAGAGTTGGGGTAAACAGTGGCTCGTTAGAAAAAGATATTTTAGAAAAATATGGTAAGGTTACAGCGGAAGGTTTAGTTGAAAGTGCTTTAGACAAAGTAAAAATAATCGAAGATTTAGGTTATGATAATCTTGTTATCAGTATTAAATCTTCTGATGTAATGATGTGTGTTAAAGCCCATGAATTAATAGCTACAAAGACTAATTATCCACTACATGTTGGAATTACAGAATCAGGAACAGTTACATCAGGAAATATTAAGTCAGCCATAGGACTGGGTCTTATTTTAAATCAGGGAATTGGCGATACAATCAGAGTATCCCTTACTGATAATCCGGTTGAGGAAATTGCCAGTGCCAAACTTATTTTAAAAACATTAGGTTTAAGAAAAGGTGGCATATCAGTTGTTTCATGTCCTACTTGTGGTAGAACTCAAATTGATTTAATTGGTTTGGCAAAACAAGTGGAAAAAATGGTGTCAAAGTATGACTTAGACATTAAAGTTGCTGTAATGGGATGTGTGGTTAATGGACCCGGTGAGGCAAGAGAAGCTGATCTTGGAATAGCAGGAGGAAAAGGAGAAGGTCTTTTGATTAAAAAGGGCGAAATAGTAAAGAGAGTTCCTGAAAACGAATTATTAAACACACTGGAAGAGGAATTAAAAAACTGGAGGAATTAAATTGGCAAAAAAGAACTTTTTAGAAGTTTTTGATAATCTTCAGTTAAATGATGAATTACGAGGTATTTTAGAATTAGTAGATATAACGAGAATTGTTACTAATACAGAACATACCAAAATAAGAATCTATATTGAAAGCAGCAGACTTATTGAAAAGTCTGCTATTTTCAAAATTAGGGAAGAATTAGCAAGAACTTTAAGAACAGGCAAAAAGATAGGTATAGAAATTATAGAGAAATACTATTTGTCTGCTCAGTATACAACGGAAAACTTATTTGAAATATATAAGGATAGTATTGTGCTTGAATTAAATGAACATAGTCCCATAATTGCTACTATGTTAAAGAAGGCACCAACATCCTTTGATGAGAAAGGCAGACTGGTTATTAATCTGGAATCAAGTATTATTTCGGAAGCCAGAATGAAAACTTTAAAGAATACAATTGAGAGAATTTTTAGAGACAGATTTAGTATGCCTTTAGAAGTTAAAATCAAAAAGCATGCCATTGACGGAAATAGATACGCTAAACGAAACGCTAAACGTTTGAAAAATGAAGTGGATGTTCTTTTAAGCAAAAATGAAGAGAAGCAACCGGAGGAAGCAAAGAAGGTAGAAGAGAGACCTAAAAGACTTAAAAAGGCTACATATTCAGATAATCCTGAAGTGGCATACGGAAGAGACTTTAAATTTGATTCAGACACAGCCTTATGTGATGTGTTTGAGGGAACGGGCGAGTGTGTGGTTAAAGGTCAGGTTATGACCATGGATGACAGAGAATTAAGATCAGGAAAATACCTTGTCAGCTTAGAGATAACAGATTTCACAGATAGTATTGCAGTAAAGATTTTCTTAGGAGATGAAAATGCCAAGAAAGAATTTACTTCAAAGGTAAAAAAGAATACTTTTGTAAGAATCAAAGGTGTTGCGATGTATGACACCTATGACAGACAGGTGGAAATCAGCCGTGTGGATGGTATGAAGGTTATACAGCCGTTTTCAACTGAAAAGAGAAAAGATACTGCAGTGGAAAAAAGAGTGGAACTTCATTGTCATACCAAAATGAGTGATATGGATGGTGTAAGTAACTGCAGCGATTTAGTAAGACGTGCTTATGAATGGGGGCATAGAGCGATTGCCATAACAGACCATGGCGTAGTACAGGCATTTCCCGATGCCTGGCATGAGTATTGTGACATTAAGAAGGAATGTTCAAAGGTAGGAAAAGATTGTGACTTTAAGGTAATATATGGTGTTGAAGCTTATCTGGTAGATGACTTGAAAGATATGATTGTTAATCCCAGAGGTCAGAGCTTAGATGACACATACGTTGTATTCGACTTGGAAACAACAGGATTTAGTGCAAAAAGTGACAGGATTATTGAAATTGGAGCTGTAAAGGTACAAAATGGAAAAATAATTGACCGTTTTAGTACATTTGTTAATCCTGAAATACCTATACCTCTTAGAATTGAAAAATTAACAAGTATTAATGACAATATGGTTATTGATGCTCCTAAGATAGAAGAAATTTTACCTTCATTTATGGAATTTTGCGAAGGCTCAGTAATGGTTGCCCACAATGCAGACTTTGACATGAGTTTTATTGCAGCTAATTGCGAGAGAATTGGCTTGCCATGTGATTTTACAATCGTTGATACAGTTGCAATGTCAAGATATTTGATTATAGGACTTGGAAAATACAAATTAGACAGAGTTGCCAAGGCATTGGGAATTGTTCTTGAAAATCACCATAGAGCTGTAGATGATGCAGAGTGTACAGCTCTTATTTTCCTGAAACTTTGTAAGATGTTAAAGGATAAAGGAATTAATAATCTTGATGAAGTAAACAAAGAAGGAAAGAAGTCAGACAATCTTATAAATAAGCTTCCTGCACATCACGCAATTATTTTGGTTAAAAACCAGACAGGAAGAGTTAATTTATATAAGTTAGTATCTATTTCCCATATAGATACTTTTGCCAACAAAAGACCACGTATATTAAAAAGTGATTATTTAAAATACAGCGAAGGTCTGATGATTGGAAGTGCCTGTGAGGCAGGTGAATTATATCAGGCTATATTACATGGAAGAACTCAGCAGGAAATTGCAAGGTTGGCAGACTTCTATGATTATTTTGAAATTCAACCTTTAGGCAACAATGAGTTTATGTTAAAAACAGGTAATCCTGATATAGATAATAAGAAAAAATTCTTAGTTGATTCAAGGGAAGAACTAAGAGAGATTAACAGGAAGATAATTGAACTGGGAAGAAAATTTAATAAAATAACAGTTGCTACATGTGATGTTCATTTTATGGATCCGGAAGATGAAATTTATCGTAGAATCATACAGTATGGAAACGGATTTAAGGATGCAGATAATCAGGCACCTTTATATTTGAGAACAACAGATGAGATGCTTGGCGAGTTTGATTATTTGGGTAGTGATTTAGCAGAAGAAGTTGTAATTACAAATCCAAACAAGATTGCAGATATGATAGAAAATATTTCACCAATTCATCCTGATAAATGCCCACCGGTTCTTGATAATTCGGAAGAAAACCTGAGAAATATCTGTTTCCAAAAAGCTCATGAAATTTACGGCGAAGATTTACCGAAAATTGTTGAAGATAGATTGGAAATTGAACTGGATTCTATTATTGGTAACGGTTATGCGGTTATGTACATTATGGCTCAGCGATTAGTTTGGAAATCAAATGAAGATGGATATTTGGTAGGTTCAAGAGGATCTGTTGGTTCATCTTTTGCAGCTACAATGTCAGGTATTACAGAATGTAATCCTTTAGCCCCGCACTATTATTGTGAGAAGTGCAAAAGTTCATTTTTTGAGGATGAGTACAGAGCACCTGAAGGGACACCTATAGATGAAATTAAAAAGATTCAGGCAACAATTAAAGAGGAAAGAGCAGAGGGTGGTCTTGGATTTGACTTGCCTGATGCAGTATGTCCACACTGTGGAGAAAAACTTCATAAGGATGGCTTGGAAATTCCTTTTGAAACATTCCTTGGATTTGGTGGTACAAAGGAACCGGATATCGACCTTAACTTCTCCGGTGAATACCAGGGAAATGCACATGCGTATACAGAAGTTATGTTTGGTAAGGGCCATACATTTAGAGCGGGAACATACGCAGGTGTAGCCGAGAAAACTGCATTTGGTTATGTGAAAAATTATTACGATGACCATAACGAGATTAAGCGTACTGCGGAAATTGACAGAATAGCAAGAGGCTGTACAGGAATCCGTAGAAGTACAGGTCAGCATCCTGGTGGAATTGTTATTGTTCCAAGGGATAAGGAAATATATGAATTTACGCCAATACAGAAACCAGCTAACGATATGACGGTAGATACAATAACTACTCATTTTGAATACCATGCAATTGATGCAAACCTTTTAAAGTTAGATATTCTCGGACATGATGATCCAACAATGATTCGTCGACTTGAAAAACTAACAAACACTAATGTTCAAACGGATGTGCCTTTTGATGACAAAAATGTAATGTCATTATTCCTTGGCCCTGAGGCTTTAGGAATTACAAGCGATGACATTGACGGCTGTCCAACAGGTTCCCTTGGTTTACCTGAACTGGGAACAGATTTCGTTATTCAAATGTTAGTAGATACTAAACCTACAAAAATTGCCGATTTAGTTAGACTTGCAGGCTTGTCTCATGGTACTGACGTGTGGCTGGGTAATGCACAGACACTTATTCAGGAAGGCAAGTGTACAATTTCTACTGCTATATGTACTAGAGATGATATTATGGTTTACCTAATGGATAAAGGTATAGAGCCACAGGTAAGTTTTGATATTATGGAACATGTTAGAAAGGGTAGAGGTCTTCTTACTTTTACAGACAAGGAAACAGGAGAAGACAGGAAGGAAGAAGATGTAATGCGTGAACATAATGTACCTGAATGGTATATTTGGTCATGTAAAAAGATTAAGTACATGTTCCCTAAGGCACATGCGGCTGCTTACATTATGATGGCTTTACGTGTTGCCTGGTACAAGGTGTATCACCCATTGGCATATTATGCAGCATATTTTGGAATTCGAGCAAAAGCTTTTGACTATGAAACAATGTGTCAGGGAAAAGAAAAACTTGAATACTTTATGGCAGATTTAAAACGTAAGAAGAATAATCATGAAGCATCTAAGAAAGATGAAGATTCTTTAGGTGACATGAAGATTGTTCAGGAAATGTATGCAAGAGGATTTGAGTTCTTACCGTTGGATATTTATACAGCAAAGGCTCATGAGTTCCAGATAATAGATGGTAAGTTAATGCCTAGCTTGGATTCTATTGAAGGACTTGGAGAAAAAGCGGCAGATGCTTTAGTAGAAGCAGTTGCAAATCAGAATGGACCATTTGTTTCTAAAAATGATTTAAGACAGAAAAGTAAGTTAAGTAAAACAGTAATAGATACAATGTCAGATTTGGGATTGTTAGAAGGAATGCCTGAAGACAGTCAGTTGTCTATTTTTGATTTTTAATTTTATGAGTTTCAAATTTCAAATTTAATTTTGAATTATAAATTTAATTTTAATTTTAAGTTTGAAATTTGAAATTTTGAATTTTTATAAAATAAAAGACAAAGAAAAAGCACTGCATACCGAATGTTCGGTAGCAGTGCTAACTAAAAGGAAAATACATCTTTTAAAAAAGATGTAAAATGAAAAAAATAAAAATAATAATAAAACAAAAAGAAAAATAACTCATATGGGAATCGAACCCAATTATTAACTAAGACCACTCGAGCTAACAATGAATATTATATCACAAAATTGTTATAAGTAAAGAAAAAATTACAAAAATATTGCTAAATTTTACAATTATTGCAAGTGCTATAACATTTGTATCAAAATTGAAAAAATCGTGTTGCTTTATACATTGCAAAATGCAACGGAAAATATCACACGAAATATCACACGAATAGTTTTAAATACAAGAAAAGCCCTTAAAATAAGGGCATAAAAAACAGCTCGTACGGGAATTGAACCCGTGATTCCGCCTTGAGAGGGCGGCGTCTTAACCACTTGACCAACGAGCCTGAAAAATGTTACTGTATTATTATAAACAGCAAAAGGGATTTTTGCAAGTGATTTTTGAAAGGATTTAATTTATGGACTGGATATACGGAAAAACAATTCTTATAACAGGGGCATCCTCAGGATTAGGAAGAGCCATGACGCTACAGCTAATCAGAGAGCATGGATGTATGGTTTTAGGAATTGGACAATCTGAAGAAAAAATGAAAAGTTTAATAGAAGAACTGTCTTATTTAAGAGATCAGTTTAAATATTGGATTTTTGACGTGAGCCAGGAAGAAAATTGGAATACATTTAGAGAAGAACTTACTTATAATAATATAAACGTTGATTTGCTAATTAATAATGCAGGTATGTTATTACCTTTTGAGAAGTCAGTTAATTATACGGAAGAGCAGGTTAAGAGATGCATGGACGTTAATTTTAACAGTTGCAGATATTCCATTAACGCAATGCTACCTATATTAAGAAAGTCCACTATGGCAGGGATTGTTAATGTATCAAGTTCAGGAGCGCTTGCACCTTTAGTTGGAACAGGTGTCTATAGTGCAAGCAAAGCCGCAGTTAAAGCTTATACAGAAACTTTAATAGGGGAACTTGGAAGAGAAATGTACATAGGATATGTGTGTCCGGGATTTATAATGACAGACATATTTAGAAGTCAATATTACAAGACAGAAAGCAAGTTGATGAAAATTATTGCAAATAATGTTGATAAAGTTGCTGCAAAGATTATAAAAAAGATAATAAAACAGAAAAATAGAATAATAGTAGGAAAAGATGCAAAGTTTATGAACTTTACTTCAAAATTCTTTCCGGTATTAGGGTTAAAATTTTATGAGCAGTTTATCAAACATACAAAAATAGATATTTTTGAAAATGTAAGATAGTAGTCAGATAAGATTGCACAATATTAAAGTTAAGAATAAATATTATAATTTTAACAGATATAAAAGTTGGAATCAATGAAGGCAGCTGAAAGTTGCAGATGAATTTTACAATGAAAGTTACGATTTTTACAGGGGTTGACAGGAAAATAATAACGTCGTATACTATGTAGTGAATATTGACTAGCGTAGAAGGAGCGAACCGCAAAGGTTCGCTCTTTGTTATGTAGTTAAATTTTTCAAAGAACATTAGAAAATGTTCTTTATAATAAAAGATACTAACAAACACAGCAAAGTCAAATAAGGAGGTTAAGGTGTCTAGAAAAGAAGAATACGAAGCAAAGACAGAAGCACTACTGTTACCCATTGTTGAAGAAAAAGGGTATGAAATGGTAGATGTGGAATATGTTAAAGAAGGAAGCAACTGGTATTTAAGAGCTTTTATTGATAAGCCGGGTGGAATCACAATTAATGATTTAGAAGGCGTAAGCCGTAAGTTAAGTGATTTACTTGACGAAGAAGACTTTATTAGCGATGCTTACATATTAGAAGTAAGTTCACCAGGACTTGGTCGCCCACTGAAAAAAGACAGAGATTTTGACAGAAGTATTGGCGAGGAAATTGAAGTACATTTATATAGAAGCCTTAACGGAAACAAACAGTATGTAGGTTTATTGAAATCTTATGACAAGGATACAATTACTATAGAAGACGAAGATGGAAGTGAGATTGCTCTTGATAGAGTGAATGTTTCACTTGTTAGATTAACTATTGATTTTTAGGAGGATATTGGAAAGATGAACAATGAATTAATTGCAGCATTAGACGTGTTGGAAAAGGAAAAAGGTATTAGCAAGGAGTCTTTATTTGAAGCTATTGAAAGTAACTTGGTAGTTGCTTACAAGAACAACTTTAATAAAGCAGATAACGTAGCAGTAACAATGGATAGAGAAACAGGTGATTTCCATATTTATTCTCAGAAAGAAGTAGTTGAAGAAGTTATGGATCCTGTATGTGAAATCTCATTGGAAGATGCAAGAAATATTAAGGCATCATACGACATTGGAGATTCAGTTAATGTAGAAATTCAGTCAAAGGATTTTGGTCGTATTGCTACACAGAGTGCTAAGAATGGTATTTTACAGAAGATTAGAGAAGAAGAAAGAAAGAGTCTCTATGAAGAATATTATGAAAAGCAGGATGATATTATTACAGGTACAGTTCAGAGAATTAACGGAAAGAACATTAGCGTAAACATTGGAAAAATCGATACTGTATTAATGGAAAAAGAACAGTCTAAGGGAGAATACTTTAGACCAAATGATAAAATTAAATTATATATTACTGAAGTAAAAGATAATGGTAGAGGACCTAGAATTAATGTTTCAAGAACTCATCCGGGACTTGTTAAGAGATTATTCGAACAGGAAGTAACAGAAATTCAGGACGGAACAGTTGAAATTAAGAGCATTGCAAGAGAAGCAGGTTCAAGAACAAAGATGGCTGTTTGGTCAAATAATGAAGCAGTTGATCCTGTTGGAGCTTGTGTAGGTATTAACGGCGCAAGAGTAAATGCAGTAGTTGAAGAATTACAGGATGAAAAAATCGATATCATTAACTGGAGTGAAAACCCAGCTATTTTAATTGAAAATGCATTAAGCCCATCAAAAGTTATTGCAGTTTTAGCAGATCCTGATAATAAGGAAGCTTTAGTTGTAGTTCCTGATTTACAGTTATCATTAGCAATTGGTAAAGAAGGACAGAATGCAAGACTTGCAGCTAAGCTTACAGGTTTTAAGATTGATATTAAGAGTGAGTCACAGGCAAAAGAAGAAGGCATTCAGTATGTTTTCGATGAAGATGATTATTATGATGATGACGAATATTATGATGGAGAGTATTACGATGACGAATACTACGACGGAGAATATTACGATGATGAATATGATGAAGAAAGTGAAGAAGCTGATTCAGTAGAAGAAGCATCAGAGGAATCAACAGAAGAATAGTAACTGATGGATTCAATTAGAACATAGGAGATTATGGCATGGGGCAGAATAGAAAAATACCAATGCGAACATGTATTGGTTGCAGACAGTCAAAGGAAAAAAAAGAGCTAATAAGAATTGTTAGAGACAAGGAAAACAACGTTTTTGTTGACTTAACAGGAAAACAAAACGGTAGAGGTGCATATATATGTGAAGATGTGCATTGTTTGGAAAAAGCCATGAAAACAAAAGCTTTGGAAAAAACATTAAAGGTATCCGTTGACAGTGAAATTTTTGAAAAATTAAAAGAGCAGTTAGGAGATACAAATGAATAAAGTTTTTTCAATGATAGGCTTGGCAACCAGGGCTGGAAAAACTGTTGCAGGTGAGTTTTCTGTAGAAAAAGCGGTAAAACAAAAGAAGGCATGGTTGGTTATTGTCTCAGAGGAAGCTTCAGATAATACAAAGAAACTGTTTTTTAACAAGTGCAAATATTATAATATTCCATGTTTTGTTTACGGAAGTAAGCAGGAATTAGGCGAGGCAACTGGAAATGACAGTCGTGCGTCAATAGCCATAACGGACAGAGGATTTAGTGAAACCATCAACAGATTGTTAGAAAGTTAGACGGAGGTAGTATATGTCAAAGATGAGAGTACATGAATTGGCCAAAGAATTAGATATAAAAAGTTCAGAGATTATAGAAGTGCTTGGAGAAAAAGGAATTGATGTAAAAGCTCAAAGTTCAATTGACGAAGCTTCAATTGAAATTGTGAAAAAGAAGTTCCCTTCAGCAAAATCTGAAAATAAAAAAGAAGAAAAGGCAAAACCTAGAGTTTTAATTACAAGCAAAGGTGTTGTTAAGACAGGTGAAAGAAGAAGACGTAGACATAGTAGTGATGGAGAGCATAAACATCGTTCGAAACATTCTTCTGAAGTAAAAGAAGAAGTAAAGGAAAATGTTAAGCCTAACGAAACAGTTGAAAAGGCAGTTGAAGAAAAGACAGCTCCAAAAGATACAACTGTTCAGGCTAAAGAAACTACTCCTAAGGCAGAAGAAAAGAAACCTGTAGAAGTAAAAGAAGTGGCAAAAGAAGTGGTAAAGGAACCTGTAAAGGAACCTGTAAAAGAGGTGGAAAACAAAGAAAATAAAATTCAAGAGGTAAATACTACGGAAAAAATGGCACAGAGAGAAACAAAACCGGCTGATAATAAACAACAGCCTAAGGAAAACAATAATAACAGACAGGTAAACAACAACAGACAGCAGAGAGATAATCGTTCAAACGACAATAGAAATAACGATAGAAACGATAATAGAAACAACGACAGAAATAACAACAGAAACGATAACAGAAACAACAATAGAAATAACAACAGAAATAACGGAAGATATAACAACGATAGAAACAATGACAGAAATAACGACAGAAACAATGGAAATCGTAAAGACAACCGTAATTTCAACAAAGACCGTAACGGAAATGGCAGAAATGACAACAGAAACAACAACGGAAACAGAAACAATGACAGAGGCAATTTCAGAAACGGAAATAATGGCAACAGACCAAACAATGATAGAGGCGGCTTTAGAAGAAATGACAGAAATGATGCCCCATCAGAACCAATTCAGGATAAGAACAGAAAGAATAGAGAAAACAAAATCCGCCAGGATAGACAGGAACGTAATAAGAAAAATTACGAAGATGGCAGAAGAGGTAAGAATGGCAAGAAGGGTGATTTCTCTAAACCTACATTAGAAAAGCCAAAGAAGAAGGAAGAAAAGAAAGAAGAAATTAAGATTATTCAGGTTCCTGAAGCTATTACAATTGGCGAGTTAGCAGAAAAGATGAAGATGACAGCATCAACACTTATTAAGAAGTTATTCTTAGAAGGAAAGATGGTTACTGTTAACACAGAAATTGATTTTGACAGTGCAGAAGAAATCGCTTTAGGATATGACATCATGTGCGAAAAAGAAGAAAAAGTAGACATGATTGAAGAACTTCTTAAAGAAGATGAAGAAGATGAATCACTTATGGTTAAACGTCCACCTGTAGTTTGTGTTATGGGACACGTAGACCATGGTAAAACATCACTTCTTGATGCAATTAGAGAAACAAATGTAATTTCAGGTGAAGCAGGTGGTATTACACAGCATATCGGTGCTTCAGTTGTAAAAATTAATGACCAGACAATTACATTCCTTGATACACCGGGACATGAAGCATTTACATCAATGCGTATGCGTGGCGCACAGTCTACAGATATTGCAATCTTAGTTGTAGCTGCTGATGATGGTGTTATGCCACAGACTGTAGAAGCTATTAACCATGCTAAGGCTGCAGGAATTGAAATAATTGTTGCAATTAACAAGATTGATAAGCCGGGTGCAAATATCGAGAGAGTTAAGCAGGGACTTGCTGAACATGAATTATTAGCATCTGACTGGGGCGGAGACGTGGAAATGGTTCCTGTTTCAGCTCACACAAGAGAAGGTATTGACGATCTTCTTGAAATGGTACTTTTACAGGCTGACGTATTAGAATTAAAGGCTAATCCAAACCGTCAGGCAAGAGGTATTGTTATTGAAGCAAAACTTGACAAAGGTAAAGGTCCTGTAGCTACAGTTTTAGTACAGAAAGGTACTTTAAAAGTAGGTGCACATATTGCAGCAGGAGCTAACCATGGTAAAGTTAGAGCCATGACAGATGATAAGGGAAATAGAATTAAGACTGCCGGTCCTTCAACACCTGTTGAAATTTTAGGCCTTAGCGGAGTTCCAAACGCAGGTGAAGTTTTCGTTTCAACAGAAACAGCTTCAGAAGCAAAAGACTTTGCTAACACATTCGTTGAAGACAGCAAGGCAAAACTTATGGAATCTAATAAATTTAGAATTTCTCTTGATGATCTTAACTCACAGATTGAAGCCGGTGAATTAAAAGAACTTAACATTATCGTTAAGGCTGACGTTCAGGGTTCAGTTGAAGCAGTTAAGCAGAGCTTACTTAAACTTTCAAATGATGAAGTTGAAGTTAAGATTATCCATGGTGGTGTTGGTGCAATTAACGAATCAGACGTTATTTTAGCATCTACATCAAATGCAATTATTTTAGGATTTAACGTAAAACCTGACACACAGGCTGAAATTACAGCAAACAATGAAAATGTTGATTTAAGACTTTACTCTGTAATTTACAATGCTATTGAAGACATTGAAAGAGCCATGAAGGGTATGCTTGAGCCAATTTATGAAGAAAAAGTTATTGGTCATGCAGAAATCCGTCAGATATTTAAGGCATCTGGTGTTGGTAACATCGGTGGTTCTTACGTATTAGACGGCTTTATGCAGAGAGGCTGTTCAGCTAGAATTACAAGAGACGGAAAGCAGATTTTTGAAGGCCCTGTTGCATCACTTAAGAGATACAAAGATGATGTTAAGGAAGTAAAAGCAGGTTACGAATGCGGTCTTGTATTTGAAGGCTTTAACGAAATTGCTGAATTAGATCAGGTAGAAGCTTACATTATGGTAGAAGTTCCAAGATAGGTTTTGATATCAGGCATAAAATAGGTCTAAACAAAATTAATATGGCTTATTTTATGAAAAATGGATATTTTATATAGTGTATGACAATCTTTTGTATAAAGAAAGTTGGAATGATTATGAGAAAAAATAGTATTAAGAATACAAGAATAAATGGTGAAGTTCAAAGAGAACTTAGTAATATCATACGTGAGTTGAAAGACCCACGTGTTGGTATTATGACTACCGTTACGGGAGTTGAAGTTGCCCCTGACTTAAAAACATGCAAGGCATATATTAGCGTGTTAGGAGATGAGCAGGCAAAAGCCGACACAATGGCTGGTTTAAAAAGTGCAGCAGGTTTTATTAGAAGAGAACTTGCGAGAACTGTAAATTTAAGAAATACTCCTGAAATTAGATTTATTATGGATGAATCTATTGAGTACGGTATGAAAATGTCAAAAATTATTGATGACATGAAAGCTAAGGAACAGTCAGAAGAATAGGATTTAATGAAAGTGTTTCGGAAGTCCATATTTGAATGACTTGTAATGGAGAATTAAATGAAAAAAATTAATGAAATTATTGGTGATGCTAAAACAATTGGTATTGCCGGTCATATAAGACCTGACGGCGATTGCGTTGGGTCTTGTATGGCGTTATATAACTATTTAAAGAAAAACAGACCTGATTTAACAGTTCAGGTTTATCTTGAAAGTGTTGATGATAAATTTAAAATAATCAAAAATACACAGGATATTTCAACAGAAGGCTATGATGGAACAGTCTATGATTTGTTTATATCATTAGATACAGCAAGTCTTGACAGATTAGGACAAAATCAGGGCTTTTTTGATAATGCAAAAAGAACAGCCTGTATCGACCATCATAAAAGTAATCCGGCTTATGGTGACTACAACTATATTTTGCCTGATGCAAGTTCTGCCAGCGAAGTGTTATATGATTTGTTAGATAATGAATTGTTTGACAAAGACATTGCAGAGCCAATGTATATGGGAATCGCCCATGATTCAGGTGTTTTCAGATTTCAGTCTACATCACCTAAGACTATGAGAATAGCCGCAAACATGATTGAACATGGTGTTGAAGTAAATGAAATTTTAGAAGAAACTTTCTTCAGAAAAACATATAAACAGATGATGGTTACTGCAAAAATCCAAAGTGAAGCAGTTTTAACCATGGATGGCAAATGCATTTATGGTTTCTGCACAAATGAAACCATGGAAGAATACGGCGTAACAAAAAGTGATTTAGATGCTGTAATTGGAGCAATACGAAATGTAGACGGCGTAGAAGTTGCTTTGTTTGTATATCAGCTTGATGAAAATAAGTTTAAAGCAAGTCTTCGTTCAAAAAGATATGTAGATGTAAGTGAAATTGCTGTATCCTTTGGCGGCGGCGGTCACGTTAGAGCTGCCGGATTTGATATTGAAGGAAGCTTGGAAGATGTTATTGAAAAAGTGTTGAAGAAAATCAATAACGTTATTTAATAAAAAGTAAAGAGTGAAGTTATGATTAGTGGAGTTATAAATGTATACAAAGAGCCTGGGTTTACATCCCACGATGTAGTTGCCAAGCTCAGAGGTATATTAAAGCAAAAAAAGATAGGACATATGGGAACTCTCGATCCTAATGCAGTTGGAGTTTTACCGGTGTGTTTAGGCAAGGCAACCAAGTTGTGCGATATTTTATCAGAAAAAGATAAAACTTACGAAGCAACATTGTTACTTGGAACAGAAACAAACACACAGGATACAACAGGAGAAGTTTTAAGTCAGGCAAGTGAAGAGGACTTAAAAAAATTAACTGAGGATCAGGTATTTAAAACCGTAAAAGGCTATATTGGAGAATATGACCAGATTCCACCGATGTTTTCAGCTATAAAAATTGGTGGGGAAAAACTATATAATCTGGCAAGAAGAGGCGAAGTAATTGAACGCCCACCAAGACATTGTAAAATTATTGACATTACAGTAACAAGTATGGAATTGCCAAGAGTTAATATGCATGTTACCTGTTCAAAAGGAACATACATAAGAACACTGTGTTATGACATAGGTAAGGACTTAGGTGTTGGCGGTTGCATGGAGCATTTGGTAAGAAGCAGAGTAGATAGATTTAAAGTAGAGGACTCAATTACTCTTTCTCAAATTGAAGAATTTAGAGATAATGGAACCTTGAAAGATTACATTGTACCTGCAGACGAAATGCTTGATATGTATTCAAAGTGCATGGTATCAGAGAATGCGGAAAAATTAGTATACAATGGAAACATATTTACATCAGGAAATACTCTTCTTAAAATGAACCATAAAGAAGGTCAGACTGTAAGAGTATATACACATGATGGAAAATTTATAGGCTTATACATGTTTATTGCAGATAAGCAGATTTATAAACCAATAAAGATGTTTTTGTAAATTCGAAAATAGGAGAAGATATGCAGTGTATATCTATTGATGATAATATAAAATTAAAAAATACAATAGTTACAATTGGAAAATTTGACGGTATACATAAAGGCCATGAAAAGCTATTAGATGAGATAACAAAAAATGCTAATGGCAGACAGAAAGTTGTGTTGACTTTTGAGACATCACCAAAAGCATTTTTGGATAATAATGCCAACAAAACAATTGTAACAGACAGCGAAAAGCAAATGCTTTGTCACAGCCATGGAATTGATGTATACATGAAAATGCCAATGAAAAAGGAATTTTTAGCATTGACTCCTGACCAATTTGTAAAAGAAATTTTAAAGGACAAAATAGGTGCTACAACAATAGTATGTGGGCCTGATTTTACATTTGGCACAAAAGCATTAGGAAATGTACAATTTCTGAAAGATAATCAGAAAAAATATGGCTACAATCTGATAGTTGTAGAAAAAGAGCAATATCATAACAAAGACATAAGCAGTACAGCCATTCGAGAAAAAATAGTGGAAGGCAAAATGCAGGAAGTTAATGATATGCTAAACCATCCATACACAATTATTGGAAAAGTTGAAGAAGGGAAAAAACTGGGAAGGCAAATAGGACTTCCAACAGCAAACATAATTCCAGAAAAAACAAAACTTTTACCACCAAAAGGAGTGTACAAAACAGTTGTAAATGTAGAAGGAAAACGCTTTGCATCAATAACAAACATTGGAGTAAATCCAACAGTGGAAAGTGGAAACCAAATAAAAGTAGAAACACACATTCTAGACTACAAAGAATACATTTACAATGAAATCGTCCAGGTAGAGTTTTACGAGTTCGTCCGCCCGGAAAGAACATTTCCAAACTTAGAAGAACTAAAAACTCAAATCGAAAAAGACATAGAATATTGTAAAAGAATATAAAGCTTTTGAATAATCGCTCCACTAAGGGGCGTATAAAAATAGAGTGTTTTAAACGATAGGAAGCATTTCGTCTATCGAAGCGAGCATAGCTACAATCGCGAGAGATTGTCTGAAACCGCGAAGCGGTTGAGTTATCGGTAGCGATTGTTAATATGCGGCGCAGCGCAGATAGAAATGCGACATGTTTAAAACACTCTATTTTTATACGCCCCTGAGGGAGAAATTAAATAAAAAGATATATTCTATAGTATTATATTTTGCTAATCAAATTTTTTATATTCTTTTACAAGTTTAATGACTGTTCCTGAAAGGAGGAATAGCGCTATTAAGTTTGGAATTGACATAAGCCCGTTGAAGGTATCAGCAATGCCCCAAATTAAGCCTAAATCCATTGTGGCTCCAACTATTGCAACTAAAGCATAAACAACCATAAATGGTTTGATTACCTTTGGTGAAAATAAAAATTCGATACATCTTGCTCCGTATAAGCCCCAACCAAGTATAGTTGAAAAAGCAAAACAACACATGGCAATTGCAGAAAAAATTGAAATCCAGTTACCATAAGTAGAAGTAAATCCAAGTATTGTAAGTTCAGCTCCGGCGTTTGCACCGTAATTAATTGTTACACCACTACAAAGTATAACAAGAGCTGTTAATGTACAAATTACAATAGTATCTGTAAATACTTCAAATATTCCAAAAAATCCCTGTTTAACAGGCTTTTGTGTATCGGCACATGCATGTGCGATTGAACCGGTACCAAGACCTGCTTCGTTAGAAAAAATTCCTCTGGAAACACCACGCTTCATACAAATAAATATGCTACCTACAACACCACCTGTAACTGAACGAGGGTTAAAGGCACCTTCAAATATCGAAGCAAATACAGTTGGCAGGTTTCCGATATTTAATATAACTACGCCAATTGCAAGTGCAATATAAAATAAAGCCATAAAAGGAACTAATTTTTCTGTAACTTTTCCGATTCGTTTAACTCCGCCCAAAAGTACAAGTGCAACTAAAACTGCAATAACAATTCCTAATATTAAATTAATCTGAGGTATTGTTTTTGAAGTGCATACATTATAGTTAAGTAATGCAGAATCAATGGCAGTAGTAATTGTATTAACCTGTGTGGCGTTACCTGTACCAAAAACAGTCAGCACTCCGAAAAGAGAAAATAGAACAGCTAAAAACTGCCATTTCTTTCCAAGACCGTTTTTTATGTAGTACATAGGACCACCAACTAAGTCCCCTTCCTGATTACGTTCTCTAAAATGTACAGCTAGAGTAACTTCAGCAAATTTGGTGCACATACCAAGTAATGCTGAAATCCACATCCAAAATACAGCTCCGGGACCACCTATGGCAATTGCCCCGGCAACGCCGGCAATATTTCCTGTACCAACAGTTGCGGCAAGAGCGGTACATACAGCCTGAAAAGGAGTAATTGAACCGTCACTGGCATCTCTTTTCTTGAAAATACGACCAATAGTTGTTTTCATGGCGTATTTAAATTTTCGTATCTGAATAAATCCGGTACGAATACTCAAATAAAGTCCAACGCCGATAATACAAACCATTGCAGGTACACCCCAAATGAAATTGTTTACTGCACTGTTAATTTCTTCAATAAGTTTTAACATAATAATAATTAACCTCACTATCTTTCGTGAATTCGCTTAAATTGCGCATACTTTGATATTGTACCATATTAAAGTGCTGGTATCAATTTAATATATATAAAGAAAGAGTTTAAAAAATATTAGAAAATTACTAGACAATTTCTTTATTATATAGTAAACTAGCAAAGTATGTTTAATGAACCTACACTAAGTAACCGGATTCTCCGACCATTACTTAAGTGTATGGGGATATATCAAAAATATTTAAGGAGGAAATTATAATGATTTCAAAGGAAGTAAAAGCTCAGCTTACAGCAGAATACGGTAAGACACCTACAGACACAGGTTCACCAGCAGTTCAGGTTGCAATCTTAACTTACAGAATTAAGGATTTAACAGAACATTTAAAGGTAAACCAGAAGGATCATCATTCAAGAAGAGGTCTTCTTAAGATGGTAGGTAAGAGACGTGGTTTACTTGATTACATCAAGGAAAACGATGTAAACGAATACAGAGCTTTAATTGAAAAATTAGGAATTCGTAAATAATTTACTAATTATGAAGTAGAAGCAAGAGAGGATATGTTCCTCCCTTGCTTTTTTTTTATATATCAATTATAATTAAAAGGCTTATGGTTGTTTACCAAAGCTTGGCAGAAGAACCAAGCCGAAGCCACTGTAAAGGACAGTAATTTTTACCGTTTTTTACAGTAGTTTCGGATTCTTCTGCAAATGAAAAATAAATATAAGGAGAAGTTACTATATAAATAAGTAACGAAAGAAGATTATGTACAAGAGTTTTAGTATGGAACTTGGTGGCAGAACTCTTACAGTAGATGTAGGAAGAGTTGCTGCTCAGGCAAATGGTGCGGCTTTTATGCACTATGGTGACACAACAGTATTGTCAACAGCTACAGCATCTGACAAACCTAGAGATGGTGTGGATTTCTTCCCATTATCAGTAGAGTTTGAAGAAAAGATGTATTCAGTAGGAAAAATCCCTGGTGGATTTAATAAAAGAGAAGGAAAAGCATCAGAAAATTCAGTTCTTACAGCACGTGTTATTGACCGTCCTATGAGACCTTTATTCCCTAAGGATTACAGAAATGATGTTTCACTTAACAACTTAGTAATGTCAGTTGATCCTGAGTGCAGACCTGAATTAGTTGCAATGCTTGGTTCAGCAATTTCAACATGTATTTCAGACATTCCATTTGATGGCCCATGTGCAATGACACAGGTTGGAATGGTAGATGGAGAATTTGTTATTAACCCAAGTCAGGCAGTTTGGGACAATGGTGATTTGCAGCTTACAGTTGCTTCAACAAAACAGAAAGTTATTATGATTGAAGCAGGTGCAAACATTATCCCTGAAGCAAAGATGATTGAAGCTATTTATATGGCACACGATATCAACCAGACAATTATTGAATTTATTGAAAAAATCGTTGCAGAAGTTGGAAAAGAAAAACACACATATGAAAGTTGTGCAATTCCTGAAGAATTATTTGCAGCAATTAAGGAAATTGTTCCTCCAGCAGAAATGGAAGTTGCTGTATTTACAGACGATAAGCAGACAAGAGAAGCAAATATTAAGGAAATTACAGAAAAGTTAGAAGAAGCTTTTGCTGACAATGAAGAATGGCTTGCAGTACTTGGTGAAGCAATTTATCAGTATCAGAAGAAGACAGTTCGTAAGATGATTCTTAAAGATCACAAGCGTCCTGACGGAAGAGCATTAGACCAGATTAGACCACTTGCAGCAGAAGTTGACATTGTACCTAGAGTTCACGGTTCAGCTATGTTTACAAGAGGACAGACGCAGATTTGTAACGTATGTACTTTAGCACCATTATCAGAAGCACAGAAGATTGACGGACTTGACGAAAATGTTAAGACAAAGAGATATATGCATCATTATAACTTCCCATCATACTCAGTTGGTGAAACAAAGCCATCAAGAGGACCGGGACGTAGAGAAATCGGACACGGAGCTTTGGCAGAAAAGGCATTAATGCCGGTTCTTCCTTCAGAAGAAGAGTTTCCATATGCTATCAGAACTGTTTCTGAAACATTTGAATCAAACGGTTCAACATCTATGGCAAGTACATGTTCATCATGTATGTCATTAATGGCAGCAGGTGTTCCAATTAAGTCAATGGTTGCAGGTATTTCATGTGGTCTTGTTACAGGCGAAACAGATGATGATTATGTTTTACTTACAGATATTCAGGGACTTGAAGATTTCTTCGGTGATATGGACTTTAAGGTAACAGGTACAACAGAAGGTATCACAGCTATTCAGATGGATATTAAGATTCACGGTCTTACAAGAGACATCGTTGAAGGTGCTATTGCAAGAACAAGAGAAGCAAGATTATTCATTATGGATAATTGTATGAAACCAGCAATTGCTGAACCACGTAAGGAAGTTAATGCTTATGCTCCAAAGATTGAAACAATTCAGATTAACCCTGATAAGATTGGAGATGTAGTAGGTAAGAGTGGTAAAGTTATTAATGCCATTATTGAAGAAACAGGCGTTAAGATTGACATTACAGATGAAGGAATGGTTTCAGTTTGTGGTGTTGACAGAGACATGATTAATAAAGCATTAAAATACATTGAAACAATTGTAAGTGATTTTGAAGAAGGAATGATTCTTGAAGGAACAGTTGTAAGCATTAAAGAATTTGGTGCTTTCGTTGAATTTGCTCCAGGAAAAGAAGGTATGGTTCACATTTCAAAGATTGCAAAAGAAAGAGTTGAACATGTAGAAGATTACTTAACACTTGGTGACAAGGTAAAAGTTAAATGCCTTGGAAAAGACAAGATGGGAAGAATGAGTTTCTCAATCAAAGATGCTAAATAATATATTTTAGAGATAGAAAACCGGCTTCTAAGCTATAGGCTTAAAAGCTGGTTTTTCTATATTAAAAAATGTACAAAAACACTATGATTTGTAGGAATTATGATTTATAATATTTAAGTTACTAGAAATAAAAGTATTTAAATAAAGGATTCAATATGACAGAAGAGAAGAAAATTAAAATTGGAAAAATATTTAACAAGATAACAACAGTATTGTTTGTACTGTTTTTTATATCAGTTTTTGTAATACCTATTATGAATAAGACATTTTTTTTAGTGTCCACAATTGTAATAGCAGTATTATTTTGTATAAGCTGTATTATCAGTCATATTTGTTTAAAAGACTACAAACCACAATAAGAGAAAAGGAGTACGTTTATTATGGAGAATAACAAAGGAACAATTTGTGTGCAGGGGGGGTGGCAACCTAAAAAGGGAGAACCAAGAGTTTTACCTATTTATCAGAGTACAACATTTAAGTATGATACATCAGACCAGATGGGAAGATTATTCGATTTAGAGGATAGTGGATATTTTTACACAAGACTTCAGAATCCAACAAATGATGCAGTGGCACAGAAAATTTGTGATTTAGAAGGTGGTGTTGCAGCGATGCTTACATCCTCAGGACAGGCAGCAAATTTCTATGCAGTGTTTAATATATGCGAGGCAGGAGACCATTTAATATGTTCATCTAATGTTTATGGCGGAACATTTAATTTGTTTGGTGTTACAATGAAGAAGATGGGTATTGATGTAACTTTTGTGGATCCTGAAATTACACCTGAAGACTTAGATAAGGAATTTAAACCTAATACAAAGTGCGTGTTCGGGGAGTCGATTTCCAATCCGTCTTTAGTAGTTTTAGATTTTGAAAAGTTCAGTAAGGCAGCTCACAATCATGGAGTTCCACTTATTGTTGATAACACATTCCCTACACCAATTAACTGTAGACCTTTTGAGTACGGAGCAGATATTGTTACTCATTCAACAACAAAATATATGGATGGTCATGCAATGGCGGTAGGTGGAGCGATTGTTGACAGTGGAAATTTTGACTGGCAGGCACATGGGGATAAATTTCCGGGAATGACACAGCCGGATGATTCTTACCATGGAATAGTTTATTCAGAAAAATTCGGAAAAGCCGGTTATATAACAAAAGCAACAGCTCAGGTTATGAGAGATTTAGGTTCAATACCTTCACCACATAATTCGTTTTTATTAAATGTAGGACTTGAAACTTTACATTTAAGAATGCCTAAACATTGCGAGAATGCATATAAAGTTGCAAAATGGCTTAGTGAGAATGACAAGGTTGCCTGGGTAAATTATCCGGGACTTGAAGGTGATAAATATTATGAGAGAGCTAAGAAATACATGCCAAATGGAACTTGTGGTGTTTTAACATTTGGTATAAAAGGTGGTCGTGAAGCATCTATTAAATTTATGGATAGCTTAAAGTTTATTGCAATTGTAACTCATGTGGCAGATGCAAGATCATGTGTACTTCATCCTGCAAGTCATACTCACAGACAGATGACAGATGAACAGTTAATTGAAGCAGGAGTACAGCCTGATTTGATTAGATTCTCAGTAGGAATTGAAGACGCAGAAGATATTATTGCAGACTTAGAACAGGCACTTAATCAGTAATATAATTAGAAAATATTGCAGAATAGATTAAAATAATGAATTAAATGAAAGAATAATATGCATAATTTAATGTAAAAACAAGCGAGGAGTAAAATGAAATTTAGACCATGCATTGACATTCATAATGGAAAAGTAAAACAGTTAGTAGGCGGTAGTCTTAAAGATAAAGGAAATCAGGCAGAAGAAAACTTTGTGTCTGAAAAAAACGCTGAAGATTTTGCACAATTATATAAGAAGGACAATTTAACAGGTGGCCATATTATTATTTTAAATGCAGGTGGTTCAGAGTTTTTTAAGGAATCTAAGAAACAGGCAATGTCTGCCCTTAAAGCTTACCCTAATGGAATGCAGATAGGGGGAGGAGTTACGGCAATTAATGCAGATGATTACATAAAAGCAGGTGCCACTCACGTAATTGTAACATCCTTTGTTTTTAAGGACGGAAAGGTTAATTATGGAAATCTCAAAAGCCTTGTAAAAGCTGTTGGAAAAGAACACATTGTTTTAGATCTTAGTTGCAGAAAAAAAGATGGACAATATTATATAGTTACTGACAGATGGCAGAAATTCACTGATGAAAAAGTGAATTTGGAAACTTTGAAAAAATTGTCAGAGTATTGTGATGAGTTTCTAATTCATGGCGTAGATGTAGAAGGAAAATCAGGTGGTATGGAAGAAGAGTTGGTGAGATTGCTGGCTGACTTTACAGAAATCCCAATAACATACGCAGGCGGAATTGGAACAATGGAACAAATCCAAAAGTTCAGAGAAATTTCTAACGGCAGAATGGATTTTACAATAGGCAGTGCAATTGATTTGTTTGGTGGTCCTATGCCTTATGAACAAATTAAGAGTATCCGTTAATACGATTATAATAAATAATTAAAAGCATTATTAAGTAAGGTTAATAACAGCATTTGTTGTTAACCTTATATTTTTTTGAAAAAGTTGCACAATAATATAAGAAAAATATTGGAGGTGCAACAAATGGATGAAATAAAAGAATATGGACAGACCGATTTAGAAAATAATAACAGGGATAAAAAAATACATCTGTTATGTATTATAGGTGAAATTGAAGGCCATGAAAATGTGTCACAAAATACAAAGGCAACTAAATATGAACATGTTATACCGAAACTTGCCTGTATTGAAGATGACAAAGAAATAGACGGCTTGCTTGTTGTGTTAAACACAGTAGGCGGAGATGTGGAATGTGGACTTGCCATAGCAGAAATGATAGCAAGTTTAAGTAAACCTACAGTTTCTTTAGTTTTGGGTGGTAGTCATTCAATAGGCGTGCCTTTGGCTGTGGCGTCAGATTATTCTTATATAGTAGAAACAGGTACTATGGTCATTCATCCGGTTAGAATGAACGGCATGTTTATTGGCGTTCCACAGACTTATGAATATTTTAAGAAAATACAACAGCGTATTAATCATTTTGTAATTACTCACAGCAAAATAAAAGAAGAACGGTTTATGGAATTAATGACAGAAACTGAAGTTTTAACAAAAGATGTAGGAAGTATTCTTGTGGGAAAACAGGCTGTAGACGAAGGAATAATAAATGAAATCGGCGGTCTTAAAGATGCTATAGGCAAACTTTACCAACTTATAAGTGAAAAAGATAAAAATGTTTAGAAAAATAAGAAAATATGAAAGGTAATAAATAGGCATCTTGAATAAAAGTATGATTAATAGTAAAATATAAAGGATTATGTGTAAGTATAATTAGTTTTAGTATATAAAGAAGAGGTGCAAAGTGGCCAATACAAAAAGTAAAAGTGGAGGCAAAAAATCAAATACAAAGAAAAAGACTACTTCTACAACAAAAAGTAGAAGCAATGCCAAAAGCACATCAAGAGCCGGTAAGGCATCGGAAACAAGAAAGAGAAATGCACAAAAAGCAATAACTCACAAAAAAGTTGTAAAAGAAGTTGATTTGTGGATTGCGGTTGCGGTTGCGTTAGTTCTCTTCCTTAGCAATTTTGGTGTATGCGGAATTATAGGCGAGAGACTTAGTTCTGTTATGCTTGGAACTTTTGGATGGATGGGATATATTTTCCCCATCGTATTAGTTATATTTGTAGGTATCATCGTTTTTAACGAAATGAATTCAGGAATCGTAAGTAAGTTAATAACAGGTGCCGTTGCATATATTGATTTTTGCTTATTATTTCATCTGATAAGTTACGGAGGCAGTAATCAGTCTAATATATCTATTTATCGTGAATCTGCTAATAATAATTTTAGCGGCGGAATTCTAGGTGGCATATTAGGTAAGGTTCTACATTCTTTATTAGGACTTACAGGTGCATATATTGTGTCTTTAGCAATTTTAATTATTTCAATTGTTATTTTAACGGAGAAATCTTTTATGGCAGCCATAAGAAACAGAGGTATGGATGTATATGAAAATGCTGCCAAAGATGCAGAGGTTAGACGTGAAATTGCTGCCACAAAGAGACAGCGAAAAAAAGAAGAAAAAGACAGACAGCGTGAGATAGAAAGACAGTATAGAAAACAAAGAGCAATAGGTGTAGATTTTGGAAATACAAGATTAGGTGATGAACCAATTGCTGATAGCAATATGGTAAGTAATCAGGCGGCAGCAGAAGCTGTTAATGAAAATGATTCTGCAACCTTTGGAGAAAGTCTGACTAATATTGATGTTAATAATCAGGATGATTTAGTTCCAAAGGATAGAGTAGAAGCTGTAAAAGAACCATATAGAAGAACTTCTAAAAAGAAAAATGTAGCAAAAAATCCTAGTATTAAGAGTTCTTTACCTGATGGTTACGGTGATGGCTTTAGTGAACTGGCAGATAATTATAATAGTCAGGAAGTACATGAAATACATATAGAAGGAATTGATGATGTATTAGATGATGTTCCTGTTCAGGATGACACAGTTTACACTTACGAGGAAGAAGCAAAGAATACTCCTAAGAAGGCAGAAAACAGAGTTGTGGAAAATGATCCTCATGCAACAGACGGAGAATTTACACCAAAAGAAAGAATTATTGTAAGTGAGGAAGCCAAAAAAGCAATGAGTAGAAAACCTTTTGGAATGAATTCTACAGGAGGAGTGGCTGATACTGCTAACACAGCTAATGATAATGTAACAGCAAGCAGTGGCGCAGGTGAAAACGAAGTTGTGAACAGCGTAGATTCTTTAGAAATAGAAACGGTGGCAGATGAAAATAAGAAAATCCCTTCAGAAGGAAAAATTATTTCCCCTGTTAAGAAAAAATTGAAATACAAAAAGCCAAGTTACAATCTTTTAAAAGACAGTGAGAATGGCTCAAGCAAAGTAACAAGAGCATCCTTAATGGAAACAGCTAACAAACTGAAACAGGTTTTGGCTAATTTTGGAGTAAGAGTGGAAGTTACAAATGTTAGTAAGGGACCTTCTGTTACAAGATATGAGTTACAGCCTGAAATGGGTACAAAAGTCAGCAAGATTACAGGCTTAGCTGACGATATTAAATTAAACATGGCAGCGGCAGACATAAGAATTGAAGCACCAATTCCGGGAAAGGCTGCTGTAGGTATTGAGATTCCAAATGAAGGACGTGATTCGGTATGTTTAAAAGAACTTTTGATGTCAAAAGAGTTACAGAATCATAAGTCAAAACTTGCTTTCCCGGCAGGAAAAGACATTGCAGGAAAAGTAGTCGTGGCAGATATTGCAAAAATGCCACATATGCTGATTGCCGGAACAACAGGTTCGGGAAAATCAGTATTTACCAATTCAATATTAATGAGTATATTGTATAGAACAACGCCTGAGGAGGTAAGACTTATTGTGATAGATCCAAAGGTTGTTGAATTTCAGGTTTATAACAAGATACCTCATTTATTATATGATGTTGTTACAGATCCTAAGAAGGCGGCAGGTATTTTAAATTGGGCTGTTGCCGAAATGACAACAAGATACAATAAGTTTGCAAAAGCCGGAGCAAGAGATATTGGAAGTTACAACAAAAAAGTTGAAGCGGGCGATGTGGTAGATGACTTAGGCGAAAAGGCAGACAAGCTCCCACAGATTTTGATTGTTATTGACGAGTTGGCAGACCTTATGATGGTTGCGGCAAAAGAAGTAGAAGAAGCTATATGTAGATTGGCACAGCTTGCAAGAGCAGCAGGTATTCATATGGTTATTGCTACACAGAGACCTTCTGTTGATGTAATCACAGGTCTTATTAAGGCAAATATTCCATCGAGAGTTGCCCTTACAGTTGCATCGGGTACAGATTCAAGAACAATTATTGACATGAATGGAGCTGAAAAACTTTTGGGAAATGGTGATATGTTATTTTATCCCGCAGGTTATATTAAACCTGTCAGATTACAGGGCGCTTATGTTTCCGACCAGGAAATTTTTGATACAGTAGAATTTATTAAAAATAACAGTGGCGAGGCAGAATATGATGAATCAATTGATGCTAAATTAACCACAGATCAGGAAGCAATGAGCAATGGTAACAGTGACAGAGATCCTTTATTTGCAGATGCCGGTAGGTTATGTATTGAAAAGAAAAAAGGTTCTACAAGTATGTTACAGAGACAATTTCGTGTTGGCTTTAACAGGGCAGCACGTATTATGGAACAGTTATGTGATGCAGGCGTAGTTGGTCAGGAAGAAACTAACAAACCTAGAAAAGTCATAATGTCCATGGAAGAATTTGAAAATATTTTATAATAAGGAGAAGGAAGGCATATGAAAACAGACATTGAAATTGCACAGGAAGCAGAAATGCTACCAATCAAAGAGGTAGCTCAGAGGGTAGGACTACAGGAAGATGATTTAGAATTATATGGTAAATATAAGGCAAAAATCTCAAATGAATACTATGAAAGTATCAAAGATAACGAAGATGGAAAATTAATCCTCGTTACAGCCATTAACCCTACACCGGCAGGAGAAGGAAAGACAACAGTAACAGTAGGACTTGGAGAAGCTTTTGGTAGATTAAATAAAAAAGCTGTTATCGCATTAAGAGAGCCTTCACTTGGACCATGTTTTGGTATCAAGGGTGGTGCAGCAGGCGGCGGTTATGCACAGGTTGTACCAATGGAAGATTTAAACCTTCACTTTACAGGAGATTTTCATGCTATTACATCAGCAAATAACCTTTTAGCAGCAATGCTTGATAATTCAATTCAGCAGGGTAATGAATTAAACATTGATCCTAATCAGGTTGTTTGGAAAAGATGTGTGGATATTAACGACAGAGTATTAAGAAATATTGTTGTAGGTCTTGGACGTAAGGTTGATGGAACTGTAAGAGAAGACCATTTTGTTATTACAGTAGCATCAGAAATTATGGCAATTTTATGCTTAGCAACAGATTATGCAGACTTAAAGGAAAGACTTGGAAAAATCATTGTTGCTTATACATATGACGGAGAACCTGTTACAGCAAAAGATATTAAGGCTGTAGGTTCAATGGCAGTATTATTAAAGGATGCTATGAAACCAAACCTTATTCAGACTTTGGAACATACACCTGCATTAGTACATGGTGGTCCATTTGCAAACATTGCTCATGGATGTAACTCAGTTAAGGCAACAAAAACAGCTTTAAAGATGGCAGATTATGTTATTACAGAAGCAGGTTTTGGTGCTGACCTTGGAGCAGAAAAGTTCTTAGACATCAAATGTAGAAAAGCAGGTTTAAAACCTGATTGTGTAGTTTTAGTAGCAACAGTTAGAGCACTTAAATATAACGGTGGTGTTGCAAAAGAAGACTTGTCAGAAGAAAATCTCGATGCTTTAGCAAAAGGTATTGTAAACCTTGAAAAGCATATTGAAAATTTACAGAAATTCGGTGTGCCTGTAGTAGTAACATTAAACCAGTTTATTACAGATACAGAAGCAGAATATGAATACATTAAGAACTTCTGTGAAGAAAGAGGATGTGAATTCGCATTAGCAGAAGTTTGGGCAAAAGGTGGAGAAGGCGGAATCGCATTAGCAGAAAAGGTTATAGAAACAATAGAAACAAAACCTTCAAACTATGCACCTTTATATCCTGATGATATGCCAATTAAAGAAAAAATTGAAACAATTGCAAAAGAAATTTACGGCGCAGATGGAGTTACATACTCACCTGAAGCAGAAAAAGCAATTGCAAACGTAAACAAACTTGGATACAGCGATTATCCTGTATGTATGGCCAAAACTCAGTTCTCATTATCAGATGACAGAAGTAAGTTAGGAAGACCTACAGGATTCAAGATTAACATAAGAGACGTATATATTTCAGCAGGTGCAGGCTTTGTAGTTGCACTTACAGGTAACGTAATGACAATGCCTGGCTTATCAAAGAAACCGGCAGCATACGAAATCAACTTAACAGACGACGGAAAAATTCAGGGATTATTCTAGAATTACTCCAGAGTTGCTCAAGTATACCGCATTGTCTGTGGAACAAATAATAAAATGTATATTTTGAAAATTTTGAGAATAAACAACATTATAAGAACGTGCTTGGAAGCAGTAGGTTCATAAAGGTGACGAAGGCAGCTTTATGGAACCGCTACGAGCTGGAAGCAGCGGAAGGGTGCTTTCGTTAATTTGTTTATTCTCAAAATAGTAAAACAGAACTAAAAAGGAGAAGAAATGGCAAAGATTATAGATGGAAAAGCTATTTCAGCAGAAATAAAAGAAGAACTGAAAGAAAAAGTAGCTGAATACAAAAAGCAGGGAGTTGAAATTACGTTAGCTGTAGTTAAAGTTGGAAATGACCCTGCATCAGCAGTTTATGTAAGAAATAAGGAAAAGGCATGTGAATATGTAGGCATTACATCAAGAACATTAGCACTTCCTGAAGAAACAACAGAAGAAGAACTTTTAAAAGTAGTTAATGACTTAAATGAAGACAAGGCAGTAAATGGTATTTTAGTGCAGTTGCCACTTCCAAAGCACATTGACGAAAGCAAAGTTTTACTTGCAATCGACAGTAACAAGGATGTTGATGGATTCCATCCTGTAAATGTTGGTAAAATGGTTATTGGTGAAGAAACATTTCTTCCATGTACACCGGCAGGTATCATTGAAATGCTAAAAAGAACAGATGTTGAAATTTCAGGCAAGGAATGTGTTGTTATTGGCAGAAGTAACATTGTTGGTAAACCAATGTCAATGTTAATGTTAAAAGAAAATGCTACAGTTACAATTGCTCATTCTAGAACAAAAGACTTAAAAGAAGTAACAAAGAGAGCAGATATTTTAATAGCTGCAATTGGAAAAGCTAAGTTTGTTACAGCTGATTATGTAAAAGAAGGTGCTGTAATAATTGACGTTGGTATGGACAGAGATGAGAATTGCAAGTTATGTGGAGATGTGGATTTTGATTCGGTTTCACAGGTTGCAAGTGCAATTACTCCTGTTCCGGGAGGCGTTGGCCCTATGACAGTTACAATGTTATTAGTGAACTGCTTAAGAAGTGTAGAATTAAACAAATAAAGGCTAATTCACTTATTAGCCATAAAAAAGATGTTTATAATGAAAGGATGGTTGTATGTTTGCAAATATAATAGTTGATATTTCACATGAAAAATTAGACCGTCCTTTCGGATACATCATACCTAAAGAACTTGAAGATAAAATATCCGTAGGAACAGCCGTAATGATTCCTTTTGGAAGAGGAAACAGACTTATTTCAGGATATGTTATTGAAATAACAGATACCCCCGGCTTTGATGTAAGTAAAATGAAACCAATTCATTCTGTTGTAGAAAATGCCACATCAGTTGAGGGAGAGTTGATTAAACTTGCCTGGTGGATAAAGGAAAACTACGGTTCAACCATGAATCAGGCACTAAAAACAGTAATACCTGTAAAACAGACAGTACGAGGTATTGAGAAGAAAACCATTGTTCTTAATTTATCTAAGGAACAGTTAGAAGAAAAAATTCAGACATATACGAAGAAAAACGCAAAAGCAAGAGTCAGACTTTTAAATGAATTAAGTAACACAGACAGATTATCAAAGAATCTGGTTGTGGATAAATTAAATATATCAGCAGGCACATTAAAAGCAATGGAACAGCTTGGAGATATTATAATAGAAACTGACACAGGCTATAGAAATCCTGTTAAAAAAATTGAGCAAAAAGCATATGATATTATTTTAAATGAACAGCAAAGACAGGTTTCAGAAAACATAAAAAAAACTATGGATTTCAGAAAGGACAGTAAGCCCAATATTCATTTAATCCATGGAATTACAGGAAGTGGAAAAACAGAAGTATATATAGATTTAATTGACTATACAATCAGTAAAGGAAAAGCGGTAATAGTTTTAATACCAGAGATTGCATTAACATACCAAACTGTAATGAGATTTACAAGAAGGTTTGGTGACAGAGTTTCAATTATTAATTCAAGATTGTCAAAAGGTGAGAGATACGATCAGTTTGAAAGAGCAAAAAACGGTGATGTTGACATAATGATAGGTCCAAGATCAGCTTTGTTTACACCTTTTAAGAATTTAGGTTTAATAATAATTGACGAGGAACATGAAAGCGCCTATAAAAGTGAATCAGTGCCTAAGTATCATGCAACGGAAGTGGCAATAAAAAGAGCAAAAGATGTGGGAGCAACGTTAGTATTAGGATCAGCCACACCTTCTGTAGAATCTTACTATAGGGCAAAAAATGGCGCGTATAAGCTACATGTATTAAACAAAAGAGAGAAAGGTAATTTACCGGAAGTACATGTAGTTGATTTAAGAGAAGAATTAAAGAATGAAAATAAATCTATTTTTAGTATTGAATTACAGAATTTGATAAAAGACAGATTAGAAAAACAACAACAGACAATGTTGTTTATAAATAGAAGGGGCTATGCAGGATTTGTGTCCTGTAGAGATTGTGGTGAAGCAATAAAGTGTCCCCATTGTGACGTAACGTTAAAACTTCATAGAAACAGAAAGTTAGTTTGCCATTATTGTGGTCATACAGAAAATATGCCTACACTTTGTCCAAAATGTGGTTCTAAATATTTGGGTGGTTTTGGAATAGGAACCCAGCAAATTGAAACTGCCGTAAAGAAAATGTTTCCTCACGCAAGAGTTTTGCGAATGGATGCAGACACAACTTCAAAAAAAGGTGGGCATGACGAAATTTTATCAGCCTTTGCTAACAGAGAAGCTGATATTTTAGTTGGCACACAAATGATTGTAAAAGGTCATGACTTTCCGGGAGTTACCTTAGTAGGTGTAATTGCAGCTGACATGTCATTGTATTCATCAGACTATTGTGCAAATGAAAGAACATTTCAACTTATTTGCCAGGCAGCAGGTAGAGCCGGTAGAGGTGAATTGCCGGGCATTGCCATTGTCCAGACCTATTCACCTGGCAATTACAGCATCGAAACAGCAGGCAGACAAAATTATGAAGAATTCTATGAAGAAGAAATTGCTTACAGAAAACTTATGAAGTATCCGCCGGTATCGAACATGGTTTCCATTTTACTTCAGGGAAGAGAACAGAAGCAATTAATAGAAGTTACTAATTATTTAGTGGAAATAATAAAGAATTACAAAGATAAATATTTTAAGGAACTGTTTGTTATTGGACCGGCAGATCCACCTGTAGGAAAAATAAATGACATATACCGAAAAATAATTTACTTAAAAAGTGACAGCAGACAGGGAATTATCCAATTAAAAAATTATTTAGAAGATGTTATAAACAGTTCACAGAAATTCAAAAAAATTAATATACAATTTGATTTTAAAGCGTAGTAAAGGAGATAAAAATGGCTATAAGAAATATTAGAGAATTAGGGGAAGAATGTTTAAGAAAGGTATGCAAGCCTGTAAAAGATGTTAATCTTAGAACAAAGATTTTAATAGGCGACATGTTTGACACAATGTATGAAGCAAATGGTGTTGGACTTGCAGCACCACAGGTTGGAATTCTTAAAAGAATTTTTGTAATTGACTGTGGGGATGAAGAAGGAAACAGTGTGCCATATGTATTCATTAATCCTGAAATTTTAGATAGAGACGGTAGTCAGACAGATTATGAAGGCTGTCTTAGTGTACCGGGAAAATCAGGTAAGGTAACAAGAGCCAACTGGGTAAAAGTCAGAGCTTACAATGAAAAAATGGAAGAATTTGAAATGGAAGCTGAAGGCTTACTTGCAAGATGTATTCTTCATGAAAATGACCATTTAGATGGTGTAATCTATGTAGATAAAGTAGAAGGTCGTTTATACAATAACGAAGAGTTACAAGATGAAGAATAAGTAATTGCAGAGACAGTTACTTATAACTACAGAGAGAAAAACAGATAATAGTAAGGTACAGTATATAATTGTGCTTATTAATGGAGGAGTATATGAGAGTAGTATTTATGGGAACACCGGATTTTTCAGTTCCGGCTTTAGAAAAAATTGCAGACAAACATGAGGTTGTGGCAGTTGTAACACAGCAGGACAGACCAAAGGGACGTGGACATAAAATGCAGTTTACTCCTGTAAAAGAAAAGGCGGTAGAACTAAATATACCTGTTTATCAGCCTGAAAAAGTCAAGAATCCTGAATTTGTTCAAGTATTAAAAGAATTAAAGCCTGATGTGATTGTAGTAATTGCATTTGGACAGATTCTCTCAAAAGAAATTTTGGATTTACCAAAATACGGTTGCATAAATGTTCATGCATCATTGCTTCCTGAATATAGAGGAGCAGCGCCAATTCAATGGGCTGTAATTGATGGCAAAAAGGAAAGTGGTGTTACAACAATGTACATGGCAGAAGGCCTTGATACAGGTGACATAATAGACAAGAAGATTGTGGAATTAGATAAAAAAGAAACAGGTGGCAGTCTTTTTGATAAATTAGCAATTACAGGTGGTAGTCTTATTTTAGAAACATTAGAAAAGTTGGAAAATAATACTGCAGTAACTACTCCACAGGATGATGATAAGTCAACTTATGCAGGTAAAATCACAAAAGAATTAGGTCATATAGATTTTACAAAGTCAGCAGAAAAAATCGAGCGATTAATCAGAGGACTTAATCCATGGCCAAGTGCATTTACATATCTTGATGAAAAGGTATTAAAAATATGGGATGCAGATGTTATAGATGAAGAAGTAGTAGAAGAGCCGGGAACAATTATTAGTACAAATAAAACATTAAAAGTTGCCACAGCAGATGGCTATTTGGACATTAAGGAATTACAGTTACAGGGGAAGAAAAGAATGGACGTTGTATCCTTTTTAAATGGATATAAAATAAATTCTACGAAATTAGGTTAAACTATATGAAGTTTTAAATAGGAGGTAGTTGTATGCTTTACGGTTTTTATTTTGATCCAACATATATTTTGATTATTATTGGCATGGTTTTATGTCTAGCAGCATCGGCTCATGTTAATTCAACATTTAATAAATATTCAAGAGTGAGAAGCAATTCGGGAATGACAGGTGCTCAGGCAGCACAGAGAATTTTGGAATCACAGGGGATATATGATGTGTCAATCAGACATATTTCAGGTAATCTTACAGATAACTATAACCCATCAACAAAGGTATTAAGTTTGTCAGATGCAACTTACGGAAGCACAAGTGTAGCGGCAATTGGTGTGGCGGCTCATGAGTGTGGTCATGCAATGCAGCACAACAAAGGCTATGCACCAATATCCGTTAGAAATGCGCTAGTACCATTTGCTAACTGGGGTTCAAGATTATCATGGGTTTTAATTATTATAGGTATTATCTTTTATGGACAGGGAACAGGTCAGACAATGATTAATATTGGTATATTTGCTTTTTCTTTAGCCGTTTTATTTCAAATTGTCACATTGCCTGTAGAGTTTAATGCGTCAAACAGAGCCATTAGAGTTTTGGAATCCACAGGTATTTTTGGAACATCAGAATTAAAATGTACCAAAAAGGTACTAGGGGCAGCAGCTTTAACATACGTTGCGGCAGCAGCATCATCGATTTTACAGTTATTAAGATTAATCCTATTGTTTGGAGGACGAGATGACGACTAATGGTAATCCACAGGTCAATTTAAGAAATATTGTTTTAACTATGCTTTGTAAAGTAGAGGACGGAGCAAAAAGTCATATTGTTTTAAAAGAAACATTAGACAGTTACGATTATTTAGATAAACAGAAAAGAGCATTTGTAACTGTTTTGTTTAAAGGCACAATTGAAAGACAAATAGAGCTTGATTATATTATTAATCAATTTTCAAAAACAAAAGTTTCAAAAATGAAGCAGGTAATTAGAAATATAATCAGACTTTCTGTATATCAGCTTAAATACATGAACAATGTACCTGACTCGGCAGCCTGCAATGAGGCAGTGAAGCTTGTTAATAAAAGAAAAATGTCAGGGCTAAAAGGTTTTGTTAATGGTGTTTTAAGAAACATATCAAGAAGTCTTGATAAAATAGAATATCCAAAAGATAAAAAAGAATATTTGTCTGTGTGTTATTCAATTCCTATGTGGATAATAGAAATGTGGTCCGAGCAGTATGGAATTGAGAGAACAGAACAGATTTTAAATAGTTTGTATGAAACAAATGAGTACACAACCATACGAGTAGATTCTAATAAGATGTCACCAAAGCAGGTTATTGCTGAGTTTGAAAAGGAAAACATTTCCGTAAAACAATCAGAACTTTATGGAAATGCTTTGTATATTAAAGGTTACGATTCTCTTGAAAAGTTAAAGTTGTTTGAAGATGGCATAATAACTGTACAGGACGAAAGTTCCATGTTAGTAGGTCTTGCAAGTGGAGTTAAAGAAAATGATTATGTTATGGATGTTTGTGCGGCTCCAGGCGGGAAGAGTATTCACATAAGCCAGCTTATGAATGGAACAGGAACAGTTCAGGCAAGAGACTTAACAGAGAATAAAGAAAGATTAATTAAAGAAAATATTTCCCGAATGAAAATTAAAAATATAGAAACAAAGGTTTGGGATGGAACAAAAGAGGACAAAGAGGCTATTGGAAAAGCAGATGTTGTTATTGCAGATGTTCCATGCTCAGGACTTGGAATTATTGGAAATAAAAGTGACATAAAGCACAATGTTTCTAAGAAACAGATTTTTCAGTTAGTGGAAATTCAAAGAAAGATATTAGAGCAGGCATGTAAGTATGTTAAAATAGGTGGTAGATTAGTCTACAGTACATGTACTGTAAACAAATACGAAAATAATGAAAATGTAGAATGGATAGAGAAAAATTTACCATTGAGAAGAACTGATTTCGGAGAGCTTTTTCCAAAGAAGTTAAATAATGGGAATGGCATGATTCAAATATTCCCAGGAGATTACAACATGGACGGATTTTTCATATCAGTATTTGAAAAAATAAAGGATTAATATGGACGAAAAGAAGGATATAAAATCTTTTAATTTGAAAGAATTAAAAGAAGAAATGGAAAAAATCGGTGAAAAGTCTTTTAGGGCGAAACAGATTTATCAGTGGTTACATAAAGAAAAAGTTACTGATTTTGAAGAAATGACAAACATATCAAAGGCCTTAAGACAAAAATTAAATGACCAGTATGAAATTAGAAATGTAAAAAAGCATGAAGTTCTAATTTCGAAAATTGATGGTACAAGAAAATATCTTTTTGAAATAAAAGGCGGCTCCATAATAGAGAGTGTTCTTATGAGATATCATCATGGTAATTCAGTATGCATATCAACACAGTCAGGTTGCAGAATGGGCTGTAGATTTTGTGCTTCAACTTTAAATGGTTTAGAGCGCAATTTGACAACTTCTGAATTGTTAGGACAGATATATGAAATTGAGAAAGACATTAATGAAAAAGTTTCCAATGTAGTTCTTATGGGAAGCGGGGAACCTATGGACAACTTTGATAATGTAGTTAAATTCATTCAGATGATTTCAGATGAAAATGGAGATAACATCAGTCAGAGAAACATAACACTTTCAACATGTGGAATTGTACCGAAGATTAATGAGTTGGCAGACATGCATTTTCAAATAACTTTAGCATTATCACTTCATGCATCAAACAACGAAACAAGAAAAAGCTTAATGCCTATTGCATATAAGTATTCTATTGATGAAGTAATAAATGCCTGCAAAAATTATTTTGCCAAAACAGGCAGAAGAATTACCTTTGAATATAGTCTTGTGGCCGGACAGAATGATACTGTGGAAGAAGCCGATGCTTTATGCAGATTAGTAAAAGGAATGAATTGCCATATTAATCTTATACCTGTAAATCCTATAAAAGAACGCGATTATGTTCAATCCGGTAAAAAAGCAGTAGAGCAGTTTAAAAACAGGGTTGAAAAAAATAAGATAAATGTTACTATAAGAAGGGAAATGGGCAGAGATATTAACGGTGCCTGTGGACAGCTTAGAAACGAGGCAATGAAAGGAAGAAAGGAGGAAAGCAATGTCTAGAGAAATAATAAATGCTTTTGGAAAAACAGACGTTGGATTAATGAGAACAATTAATCAGGACAGTATTTTCACATCTATTGAACCAATAGGTAAGCTCCCTAATCTTTTTATTGTTGCTGACGGTATGGGAGGACATAAGGCAGGTGACGTTGCATCCAGGGCTGCAATTGAGAAGTTCGTAAAGTATGCATGTACAACTCACATGTCAGATCCTGCAAATATTTTAGATTCAGGAATTATATCAATTAATAAAGAAATATATGACATGGCAATTTCAAACAAGGATTATAGTGGTATGGGAACTACTTTTGTAGCGTGCTCAATAGTGGATAATCATGTATATATTGCTAATGTTGGGGATAGCAGATTATATTTAATCGGTAGAGATATCAGACAGATTACAAGAGATCATTCTCTTGTTGAAGACATGGTAAGAATGGGAATGATTGACAAGGAGGAAGCAAAAACTCATTACAAAAAGAATGTAATAACAAAAGCTATAGGGGTGGCAGATGACAGAACTGCAACACCTGATATTTTTGAAATAGAAATATCAGACGGTGAGAAGCTTTTGCTATGCTCAGATGGTCTTACAAATATGGTTGAGGACTATGAAATTAAAAAGATAGTAACCAAAAACGAAAGAATCGAGGATGCAGTAAGAGCATTGATTGATCAGGCAAATGAGAATGGTGGAAAGGATAATATATCAGCAATTCTAATACAACCTGTATTGGGCAAGGAGTAAAACTATGTTAGAAAAAGGGAATTTTATAAATAACAGATATGAGATTATTAATCCTGTTGGAGCAGGTGGTATGTCTGATGTCTATAAAGCAAAAGATCATAAATTAAACAGAAATGTTGCTATAAAAGTATTAAAATCAGAATATAGCAAAGATAAGAATTTTGTATCAAAATTCAGAGTAGAGGCACAGTCAGCTGCAAGTCTTATTCACCCTAACATTGTAAATGTATATGATGTAGGTGAAGATGATGGACTATATTACATAGTTATGGAACTTATTGAAGGCATAACTTTAAAAAAATATATTGAGAAAAAGGGCAAGCTTTCTTTTAGAGAGACAATTAGCATAGCAATCCAGATTGCCAACGGAATTGAGTGTGCCCATAACAATCAAATTGTTCATAGGGATATTAAACCACAGAATATTTTAATATCCAGAGAAGGCAAGGTAAAAGTAACAGATTTCGGTATTGCAAGGGCAGCATCTGCCAATACAATTAACGGAAATGCAATGGGATCTGTGCATTATATATCTCCTGAACAGGCAGGCGGACAATATGTTGACGAGAAAAGTGACATATATTCCCTTGGTATTACAATGTTTGAAATGTACACAGGTCGCGTTCCTTTTGACGGAGAATCAACTGTGTCAATTGCTCTTAAGCATATTCAGAGCAATGTGCCAAGTGTACGTGAATATGTACCAACGGTGCCTGTAAGCATTGAGAAGATTATTCTTAAATGTACACAGAACAAAGCTGACAGGAGATATCCAAAGATATCATTACTTATATCAGATTTAAAAAGAGCTTTGGCAGAGCCAAATGTTGATTTTGTACAGTTGGACACATCAAACATTGGTGGTTCAACAGTCATGATTACAGATGATGAAATTAACCAAATTAGAAAAGGCTCAAGTGATAATAGAAAAGATACAGTTGAAGATACTTTAGATGACGAAAACGATATTGATAAATTAAATCCTAAAATGGACAGAATTGTGTCTGTTGGTGGAATTATTATTGGAATTATCGCTTTATTAATTGCAACTGTAGTAGCAACATTATTTATTAGTGATAATAATTTTGATTTCGCAAAAAAAGCAGAAACAGTAGAGGTTTCAACTGTTCCATCAGATAAGACTATTGTACCTAATGTTTTAGGTCAGACTTTAGATGATGCAGAACAATTACTTCATAAAAACTATTTAGGATATAAATATGATTCAAATTATGTATATAGCGATATTTATCCTAAAGATACAATTGTTTCACAGTCTATTGATTCAGGAAAAATGGTTGATAGAAACGAAACAGTTACTTTGGTAGTAAGTAAGGGAGCAAAGAAAATTACAGTTCCATCAGGTATTGTAAATTCTTCATTGGAAACAGCCAAAGATACAATCAAAAAAGCAGGTCTTAAAACTGAGGTTGTATATGAATACAGTGACAGAAGTATTGATGTGGTTATTTCATGTTCACCATCAGAAAGAGCATCTGTTTCAAAGAACAGTATTGTTACTTTAAAAGTAAGTAGAGGAAGAACAGTAAGGGATAATCAGAGTGTATACACAGTGCCTAATTTAGTAGGAATGGAACAGGGAAAAGCTCAGGCTAAGATTTCATCATCAGGATTTGGCATTGGTGCTGTTAGAGAAGTTTACGATGAAAAAATTGAAAAAGGAATTGTTATCAGACAGACTCTTAAAGCCGGTACTTCAATCCCATCAGGGGCTACAATAGGTTTAGTAGTAAGTAAAGGACCGGAAAATCCGGAAGAGTACAAGGCAACATATACATTTGCTTTGGAAGATTTAGTTGACTCTGATGGAAATCCTATTACAGAAGGTGTTGTAAGTGTTGCTGTTGACGAAGTTTTACAGAAAGTAGACAAAAAACACTCAGATGTTTCTAAGTGGGATGGAGATTACACAATGGACTTAACCAGCGAAACAAAGGGGAAAGCTACTATTGAGTTGTTCGTAAATGGAAAGAGTGTAAAGAAAGATACAGTTAAATTTAAATAGAAAAGCCCACCCGTAAGGGTGGACTTATCTATGTGAAACTAAAATACACAAACATATAATTTGCTAAGGTGGATATTTATAATATGCACAAGTGATTTGTCAAGGCAGATTATTTATATTAAGTATAGGTGATTCGTCACAGTAGATTATTTATTAAATACAAGTGAGGGTGATATTATTAAAAAGCAGGGCAAGATAATAAAAGGAATAGCGGGATTTTATTATGTAATAGCAGAGGAAAATATATACGAGTGTAAGGCAAAAGGCGTTTTCCGAAATAAAAAGATAAAACCGTTAGTAGGTGACAATGTTGAAATTGACATTATTGATGAGGAAAAGAAAAAAGGTAATATAACTTTAATAAAAGAAAGAGAAAACGAATTAATGAGACCGGCTGTTTCTAACATAGATCAGGCTATGATAGTTTTTGCGGTAAAACAACCGGATCCTAATTTGAACCTTCTAGACAGATTTCTTGTAATGATGGAGTATCAGAATATTGAAACTATTATATGCTTCAATAAAAAAGATATTGGCAATGAAGAATATATGGATTATCTGAAAAATATTTATAACCTTGCCGGATACAAAGTAATATTTGCCAGTGCCACAGAAGACGAAGGCGTGCATAAAGTAAAAGAACTTTTGAAGGGAAAAACAACCGTTTTTGCAGGTCCTTCAGGTGTTGGGAAATCTTCAATGCTCAACACATTGACAAAAGATTACACAATGGAAACAGGAAGTGTAAGTGAAAAAATAGGAAGAGGCCGTCATACAACAAGACATTCTGAAATGTTTGAGATTGACAAGGATACATTTGTGTTTGACACGCCGGGATTTAGTTCACTGTTTGTTCCGGGAATGACAAAAGAAAAGTTAGAGGACTGTTTCCCAGAATTTGGAGAACATCTTAATAATTGTCGTTTTGTAGGTTGCGCTCACAATAACGAGCCGGACTGTGCTGTAAAGGATGCTTTAGAGGAAAACAAAATTGCACAGTCAAGATATGATAATTATATTTTAATGTATAACGAATTAAAAGAAATGGAAAAACAGAGATATTAAAATAAGAAATAAATAAGGAGAGAATTATGATTAAATTATCACCATCAATTTTATCAGCAGATTTTGCAAATTTAGGACAGGACGTAAAAAGAATCGATGTAGGAGGCTGCGATTGGATTCATGTGGATGTTATGGATGGAATTTTCGTTCCAAATATTTCTTTCGGTATGCCTGTTATTAAGGCAATCAGAAGTTACACATCAAAATTTTTTGACGTACACTTGATGATAAAGGAACCAATCAGATATATTAAAGAATTTAAAGCTGCAGGCGCAGATTTGCTTACAATACATGTGGAAGCCTGTGAGAACGTAAAAGAAACTATTGATGAAATCAAAAAACAGGGCATGAAAGTGGGCTTGGCGATAAATCCTGAAACAAAAGCAGAAGAAGTGTTCCAATACATTAATGATGTTGACATGGTTTTAGTAATGACAGTACATCCGGGATTCGGTGGTCAGTCATACATAGATGATTGTACAGACAAGGTAAAAGTAATTAGAGAAAAAGCAAATTCAGAAAATAAAGATTTGCTTATACAGGTAGATGGTGGAATTACAACAGCTAATGTTGAAACACCAATTAAAGCAGGTGCCAATGTAATAGTTGCAGGTTCGGCAGTATACAAAGGTGATGTGGAAGGAAATATTAAAAACTTTAAAGAAATCTTTGAAAATGTAAAATAAATATTAGATAAGATAACATGAGTTAGTACAGCGTACTCTATTATAGATGTGCTTTATTGTAGTCTTTTAAGTGGAATAGAAGGTAGTGGCTCATAAAGTTTTTTAGATATGAAAAAAAAAAAAATATTACATAAAAAGCGTAAGATTAGAAATGTTAATCTTACGCTTTTTATGTAATGGAGAGAATGTCGCAAACAACATCCTCTATTATATAATAGTAAATTTTCGGAAAATTCTACTACATAATAATTAAACATTAAATCTAAATGTAATAACGTCGCCGTCTTTTACAACATAGTCTTTACCCTGAAGACCAACTAAACCGGCTTCTTTTGCATCTTTCATAGAACCACATTTAATTAAGTCATCGTAGGCAACAACTTCTGCACAAATAAAGCCTCTCTCAAAATCAGTATGAATTTTGCCGGCAGCCTGTGGAGCTTTAGTTCCTTTCTTGATTGTCCAGGCTCTTGTTTCATCTTCGCCTGAAGTAAGGTAACTGATAAGTCCAAGAAGAGAGTAACTTGCCTGAATTAATTTATCTAATCCTGACTGCTTAATGCCTAAGTCTTCTAAGAACATTTGCTTTTCATCGTCGTCAAGTTCTGCAATTTCCTGTTCGATTTCTGCACTAATAACAAAAACTTCGCAGTTATTGTCTGCTGCAAATTTTCTAACAGCGGCAACATGGTCATTTGAGTTGCCATCATCAGCTAAATCATCTTCTGAAACGTTAGCTGCAAAAATAACAGGCTTAGCTGTTAATAAGTTATATTCCTGAAGCCATGCAAGTTCATCTTCGTCTTCAGTTTCAAATTTGATAGCAAGATTTCCATCTTCAAGGAATTTCTTCATTCTTTGCTGGAAATCAAGTTCTTTTGCAAGTGCCTTGTCATTTCTTGCGCCTCTTGTTGTCTTTGCAATTCTTCTTTCTAATATTTCAACATCAGAGAAAATTAATTCAAGATTAATTGTTTCAATATCTCTAATAGGATCAACGCTTCCGTCTACATGGATAACGTTAGTGTCTTCAAAACATCTTACAACATGTACGATAGCATCAACTTCACGAATGTTGGCAAGAAACTGGTTTCCTAAACCTTCACCTTTTGAAGCTCCTTTTACAAGTCCTGCAATATCAACGAATTCGATTACGGCAGGAATAGTTTTTGCTGAGTTGTACATTGCTGTTAATTTATCTAATCTCTCATCCGGAACAGAAACAACACCTACATTTGGATCAATAGTACAAAAAGGGTAGTTTGCTGATTCAGCACCGGCTTTTGTTAAAGAATTAAATAAAGTACTTTTACCTACATTTGGTAAACCAACTATACCTAATTTCATTTTTTATTCCTCCATTCTTTGGTAATACCAAAGGTAAGTTTATCATATTTTTACAAGTGGGGCAATGCACAATAATAGATATTATGGGGCTTGTGTATAATACTTATTGTGCTTGTACAATAATAGCTGTTACAAAGCGTGTGATAATAGTTACTATGCCTGTACAATTATAGTTATGGTAGGGTGTGCAATAATATTTGCTTGGGGTTGAATATATTTCCTGTAACTGATAAGATAAAAAACAGAAAAAATGTGATCTTGCAATACGAAGTTTCTGTTCCGGTATAAGGATTAGTTATTTACCATAAATATGAATCTTATATATAAAGTTGTTGTAATGTGAGATCATTAGCAAAAATAAGGAGAGACACATGGACATTCAATTTCCAAATTTACACATTAATATAGAAAATTTACCTAAGAGTTTTAATTTCTTTGGGGTGGATATCGCTTTTTACGGGTGCATAATTGCCCTGGGTATGATTTTAGGCATTGCACTTGTTTGTTATATAGCAAAGACTTCAGGTCAGGACTATAACGAATACATTGATTTTGCGTTATATGCCATTATTTTTAGTGTAATCGGAGCAAGATTATATTATGTAATTTTCAGTTGGGATTATTATGGAAAACATCCAAACGAAATATTAAATATAAGAGAGGGTGGACTTGCAATTTACGGTGGTGTAATAGCAGGCGTACTTGTATGTTTAATATATACAAGGGTGAAAAAAATTTCGTTTAAAAAAATTGCAGACACTGCAGTATACGGTTTAATACTTGGACAGATTATAGGAAGATGGGGCAACTTCTTTAATAGAGAAGCTTTCGGTGGGGTAGCAAAAGACTCCAGCCCATTAATGATGAAAATATTCTTCGGTGACAAATACAGCATATCTCAGGTGCCTGATGCAGTAAGACAGGGGATGGAAACATTAAAAGGCAAAACATTAAGTGAAATAGGATATATACAGGTACAGCCAACATTTTTATACGAATCCCTTTGGAACCTGTGTGTTCTAATATTAATGCTTACTTTTAGAAAAAAGAAAAAATTTGATGGCGAGATTTTATTATGGTATTTACTTGGCTATGGAACAGGCAGAGCCATTATAGAAGGTATGAGAACAGACCAGTTAATAATGCCTGTAACGGGGTGGCCGGTATCTCAGGCATTGTCAATAGTAGTTGCGGCGGTAGCACTGACTATAATAATTGTTAAACGTGTGCAGATAAAAAGAGCACAACAGTAATAAAAATATGAAAAAAATAATAAATGATATAAAGTAGATTATAAACTGAATTAAAAATTAAATAAGAAATTAAATAAGAAATAACTGAAAAGAGAAACTGTTATGTTGATAACACCTAGTGTGTAAGTCGACCTGACAGTTTTTCTTTTTTTGCTATTTGTCAAGCTTAGGAGGGAACTATATTTTTTATTTTTGCACAGAAATGGTTAAAAAATATTTTTCCCCACAAAAATATGAAAAAATAGGAAAAATTCCCCACCAGGCGTAAATTATCATGTGAAAAATAGAAAAACAGCCCTATTTATGGGAGAAAATACCACAAAATTAATTTCATAAAAAATAAAAAAATGGTTGCAATAATGATGGAAATGGTATAGAATTTACCTATGAGTGGTGAATTTTACCCATAAAGTGGTGAAAAGTGGTGGAAATATTAGGAATTAAGCAGAAGACAAGAGTAGGTGAGTTATATGTTTACAGGTGAACAAACTCAAAAAATGGATACTAAAGGCAGAACAGTTATCCCTTCAAAGATAAGAGATAATCTTGCCGAAAGACTTGTTGTTACAAGAGGTATTGACAAGTGTCTTTTTGCATACCCTGAAACCACATGGAAAGCTTTACAGGAAAAGCTTAGTAGTTTACCATTTACCGACAAAAAGGTAAGAAGTTTCAATCGATTTTTCCTCGGTGGTGCGGAAGCCCTTGATGCGGACAAGCAGGGACGTGTGCTTGTACCTTCAACATTAAGGGACTATGCATCTTTAACAAGCCAGGTTGTCTGGGTTGGCGTAGGTGATCACATTGAAATTTGGGATATAGATAAGTGGAATGAACAGATGGATGAATATCTGTTAAGCGAAGACGCAGAAGAGAAGATTGAAGATTTGGCAGATTACATGGCAGGTCTTGGAGTATAAGAATTAAGTAATGGAAAGAAGGTCAATATGGATTTCAAACACATATCAGTTCTTTTGGATGAAACCATTGATGGCTTAGATATAAAACCTGACGGAATATATGTTGATGGAACATTAGGTGGTGGTGGTCATTCATACGAAATATTAAGGAGACTGTCACCGAAAGGAAGACTGATTGGTATAGATCAGGATGGAGAGGCTTTAAAAGCAGCAGGAGAGCGTTTAAAAAAATTTGAAAATCAAATTACATTAGTAAGAAGTAATTATTGTGAAATTGATAAGGTACTAAAAGAATTAAATGTAGAAAAAGTAGACGGCATACTTTTAGATATAGGAGTTTCCTCATATCAGTTAGATAATTTAGAAAGAGGTTTTTCTTATAAATCAGATGCACCTCTTGATATGAGAATGGACACAAGACAGGAACTTACAGCAGCAGATGTTGTAAATACTTACAGCGAAAATGAATTATTTAAAATAATAAAAGACTACGGAGAAGATAAATTTGCAAAGAACATTGCAAAACATATTGTTTTAGCTAGAAAGGAAAAGCCTTTAGAAACTACAAAGGAGTTAAGTGAAGTAATTAAAAGAGCTATTCCAATGAAGGTTCAGGCAAAGGGTGGACATCCTGCCAAGAAAACATTTCAGGCTATTAGAATTGAAGTTAATCAGGAATTAACAGTATTAAAAGAATCTATTGATAAGATGATTGATTTGTTAAAACCAAATGGAAGAATTTGTATTATAACTTTTCATTCACTAGAGGACAGAATTGTTAAGACAAAGTTCAGGGAAAATGAAAATCCATGTACTTGTCCACCAAATTTCCCAGTGTGCGTTTGTGGGAAAAAGTCAAAAGGAAAAGTTATAACAAGAAAACCAATTATTCCATCAGAAGATGAGATAGAAGAAAATAAGCGGGCAAAAAGCTCAAAGCTAAGGATATTTGAAAGGTGTTAAATATGAACGGGGTAAGAAGCAATTATACAAGTGAATTTGTTTATGGTAATATAGCAACTCAGTCTGTACCAAGTAGAGAACAGATTGAGGTACAGAGAAAACACAAAAGACATACAGTTGAACAGGAAGAAATTAAAGGGCTAGCAATGAGTGCACCTTTAGTTGTATTTTTTGCAATTGTAACAATGGTGTGTTTGGTTATGAGTGTAAGTTATTTACACATGCAGTCAAACATTACAGCAACAAGAGACAGTATCTCACAGTTAAAAAGTCAGATTAGCACAGTGCAGTCACAGAATAATGCGTTAAATTATTCAATTAACAGCTATGTTAATGTTGACCATGTTTATAAAGTGGCAACAACTAAGTTAGGTATGAAACAGGCAACTGACAAACAGATATCTACTTACAAGGCAAGTGACAGTGGATATACATTACAGTATGGAGATATACCAAGAAAGTAATTATGAGTGAGAGAAGACAAGTAAGAAGGAAAAAACCAAGATTAAGATTTAATAAGAGAATGGGTAGAAATCTGGGAATTATTTATGTAATAATTGTCGGATTTTTACTTGTATTATGCGGAAAAATTGCATATATAAATGTGGCAAAAGGTAATACTTATTCAATTCAGGTATTACAACAGCAGAGCTTTACCAGCAGGGTTATACCCTTTAAACGTGGTGATATAAAAGACAGAAACGGTAATGTGCTTGCAACAAGCGTTATGGTTTATAATCTTGTAATTGACTCAAAATTAATCATGAATAGTGAAGACAATAAATATTTAGAGCCAACAGTGGAAGCTTTAACTAAATATTTTGATTTTAATAAGGAAGACTTGATAACAAGTATTAAGGAGCGAAAAAACAGCAGTTATTGGGTGGCAAAAAAAGAATTAAAATATGAGGAAATAGAAGAGTTTCAGGATTATGTTGCGGGAAAACTTGCTAAAACAAAAGAAGAAAAGGAAACAGTAAGTAATGTGAAAGGTGTCTGGTTTGAAAAGAACTACAAGCGTATGTATCCGTATAATACATTAGCATGTAGTGTTCTTGGATATTCCAACCTGAATAATGAGGCATCAATGGGAATTGAAAGCAGTTACGGAGAACAGCTTAACGGAATTGCAGGGCGTGAATATGGCTATATGGATGCTGAAAATAATATGGAAACAGTAGTTAAAGACGCTACTAATGGAAACAACGTTATTTCTTCTATAGATATGAACATACAAAGAATTGTTCAAAATGCCATGAAAAAGTATATGAAGAAATACAATCCTAAAAGACTGGCAGTTGTTATTGCAGATCCAAATACAGGTGAAATATTGGCAATGGGTGATGACACTACTTTTAATTTGAATAATCCTACGAAAAGGCCTACAGGTTATACAAAGGCACAGTGGGACAAGTTTTCAAGAAAGAAAAAGTCAGAAGCCTTAAATGAAATTTGGAATAACTTCTGTATTACAGATTCTTTTGAACCGGGTTCTACAGCTAAACCATTTACAGTGGCTGCGGGAATTGAGGAAAATTTAATTAATCAGAAAACAAAATTCACATGTGATGGTCATGAAAAAGTAGACATATACACAATTGACTGTCACGATAAAAGTGGTCATGGATTAATTGATGTTAAGACAGCGGTAGCACAGTCATGTAACGATTACATGATGTTTATTGGTAGAAAGTTAGGCACATCATTATTCCAGCAGTATCAGGAAAGATTTGGTTTTGGCATGAAAACCGGAATTGATTTACCAGGTGAAACAAGAGGTATTGTTTATGATAAGAAAAGTGGTATGAATGCTGTGGACCTTGCAACAAACTCATTTGGTCAGAACTTTACAGTAAACATGATACAGATGGTGTCAGGATTTTCTTCATTAATTAATGGAGGTTATTATTATGAACCACATGTCGTAAAACAGGTGGTAACAGAAAATGGTGATTTAGTTAAAAACTATTCAAAAACATTAATAAAAGAAACTGTAACAAGAGATACTTCTGAATTTATAAAGAAATGTTTAAGAGAAGTAGTATTAACAGGTACAGGTAAAACAGCAGCCATACCGGGATATACTGTTGGTGGAAAAACAGGTACAGCCGAAAAAGTATACACATCAGGTAAGGTAAAAGGAAGAATTAAAAATCAGTATATTCTTTCATTTATAGGTTGTGTTCCTTGTGAAAATCCACAGGTTGTATGTTATACAATTATGGATAGCCCAAAGGATAATACAGAAGCAACAGCGTACAACACAGAATTTTGGACATACATTATGAAACAGGTATTGCCATATATGGGAATAGAAAAAACAGAAAAAGAATAGAATTATAAAAAACATTCTGGAAGCGGTAATTTGAATAAAGTTAAAACAATTAACCGAAAATTATTACTGATTTATGTTTGGGGAATAATTTTATTTTTAGTTTTGGTAACAGGAAAATTAGTATATTTAATGGTCTTTAAATCCCAATATTATACGAAAAGAGCCCTTGAGGTTCAGGAAAGAGAAAGAAGAATAAAGGCTCCACGAGGGGAAATTTTAGATAGAAACGGTAAGGTCATTGCAAGTAATAAGACAGTGTGTACCGTTTCTGTTATATATAACCAAATTAAAGAACCTGAAAAAATTATAGAAATATTAACAAAAGAATTAGAGCTTTCCAAAAGTGAAGTCTCTAAAAAAGTAAACAAAATAAGTGTAAGAGAAAAAATAAAATCTAATGTACCTAAAAGGGTAGGTGATAAAATCAGAAAATATAATTTGTCAGGGGTAAAGGTTGACGAAGATTATAAAAGGTATTATCCTTATGGAGGTTTAGGTTCAAAAATTTTAGGGTTTACAGGCTCTGATAATCAGGGGATTATTGGCTTGGAGATTCAATATGAAAAGTACCTGAAAGGAAAAGATGGGACTATTTTAACACCAACAGATTCAAGAGGCATTGAAATGAAAAATGCTCTTGAACAAAGAAGGGAACCTGTAACAGGTAATAGTCTGGTAACATCCATTGACTTGAATATCCAGCAGTATGCTGAACAGATTGCCTACAAAACCTTAGAAGTGAAAAAAGCAAATTATGTTTCAATTATTGCAATGAATCCGAACAACGGTGAAATATTGGCTATGGTCAATGCACCTGAGTTTGATTTAAATAAACCATACAACTTAAATTATACAACTAATGAAAAAATTTCTTCTAAAGAAAAACAGGATTTACTTAATAGAATGTGGCGAAATCAATGTATTAATGATACTTATGAACCGGGTTCTACATTTAAAGTGATAACTTCCACAGCAGCTTTGGAAAATAATCAGGTGACAATGGACACAAGATTTAGCTGTCCGGGCTTTAGGATTGTGGACGATAGAAGAATAAGGTGTCATAAAACAACAGGTCATGGAAGTGAAAATTTCCTACAGGGAGTTATGAATTCCTGCAATCCGGTTTTTATAGACGTAGGATTAAAGGTAGGCAAGGAAAAGTTTTATGAGCAAATGAGAAAATTAGGGCTAATGAACAAAACGGGAATTGACTTGCCAGGGGAAGCCTCAACAATTATTCATAAGCTGAAAAATGTTGGTAACGTTGAATTGGCAACAATGTCTTTTGGACAGTCGTTTCAGATTACACCTATGCAGTATCTTGTTGCAGCAAGTGCAGTGATTAATGGTGGAAAAATTGTCACACCTCATTTTGGTATTAAAGCCATAAACAGCAATGGAAAAGTTGTAAAACAATTTAAGTACAAAAATAAGAACAACGTTGTATCTAAAAAAACATCAGATACAATGAAATTTATCCTAGAAAAAGTAGTTTCAGAAGGAACCGGAAGCAAAGGAAAAGTGGAAGGATACAAGGTTGGAGGGAAAACTGCAACTTCGCAGAAACTGCCAAGAGGTTCAGGAAAATACATAGCATCTTTTATGGGTTTTGCTCCGGCAGATAATCCACAAATAATAGCAATGGCAATTATTGATGAACCAAAGGGGATATATTATGGTGGGCAGGTTGCTGCTCCGGTAATAAGTGAGCTATACAAAAATATTCTTCCATATTGGTTGGAAGAAAAGAAACAAGGAGAGTAAAATGAGTACAAGTACAACTATCATCGCAGCAATTATTATTTCTTTTGCAGTAAGTGTTATTTTATGTCCTATAGTAATACCCATGCTTAAAAAATTAAAATTTGGACAGTACATAAGAGAGGAAGGACCAAAATCACATCAAAGTAAGTCAGGTACACCAACTATGGGTGGCATGATTATTCTTGCAAGTGTTATTGTCACATCTCTTATTTTTATGTTCGTTTGCAAGAACACAAGAATAGTACCGGTTTTGTTTATGGTTATAGGTTTCGGTATTATAGGCTTTTTAGATGATTATATAAAAGTTGTAAAAAAACGTAATTTAGGTTTAACAGAAATTCAGAAACTTGTTGCACAGATTGTTGTAACAGCAATTTTCTGTTTCTATATAGTTAAATATTCAGGTCTTGGAACAGCTACAATTATTCCTTTTACAAACGGAATGGAAGTGACAATGCCAATGTGGTTATTTATTCCATTTTTATTTATAGCTGTTTTAGGAACTGTAAATGGAGCAAACTTAACAGATGGTCTTGATGGTTTAGCAACAAGTGTTACTGTTATAATTGCAGTGTTCTTTACAGCAGTAGCTGCAGGAACAAAATCAGGTTTAGAGCCAATTTCAGCAGCTTTTGTTGGAGCGTTACTTGGATTTTTCTTATACAACGTATATCCTGCAAGAGTATTTATGGGTGATACAGGTTCGCTTGCTTTAGGTGGTTTTGTTTCATCTATGGCATTTATGCTTAAAATGCCAATTTTTATAGTAATTGTGGCATGTATATATTTACTTGAATCATTGTCAGACATAATTCAGGTAAGCTGGTTTAAGTACACAAAGAAAAAATATGGTGAAGGAAGAAGAGTGTTTAAAATGGCACCGCTTCATCATCATTTTCAGGAAAGCGGTTATGCAGAAACTCAGGTTGTGGCAGCTTTTGCAATTGCTACAGCAATGTTATGTTTAATTGGATATTTAGCATTATAAAATAATAGAATATAAATGGTGATAATTTAGCAGATGAGGAGTAATGTTATGGAACTTAAGAACAAAAAAGTATTAGTTGCAGGTTCAGGAAAAAGCGGTATAGGTGCTGCAAATCTTTTAAAAAAGGTAGGCGCAGTTGTTACAATTTATGATGGAAATGTAAAACTAAACAAAGAAGATATTTTGGCAAAATTAGATAATAAAGAAAATGTTGATGTAATTCTTGGAGAATTAAAAGAAGATGTTATAAAGCAGTTTGACCTTATGATATTAAGTCCTGGTATTGCTATTGATGCACCTTTTGTAAATGATGTAAGAGATAATAATGTACCAATTTGGGGCGAAGTTGAACTTGCCTACGTTGTAGGGAAAGGAAGACTTGCAGCGATTACAGGAACTAACGGAAAAACTACAACAACAGCTTTGGTTGGAGAAATTTTAGCAGCATATTATAAGGATGTAAATGTAGTTGGTAACATTGGAACACCATATACATTAACAGCTTTTGATTCTACAGAAGATACAGTGACAGTTGCAGAAATAAGCAGTTTCCAGTTAGAGACAATACATACATTTAAACCAGATGTAAGTGCTGTATTAAATATTACTCCGGACCATTTGAACCGTCATTATACAATGGAATGTTATACAAATGTAAAAATGAGTATTGCAATGAATCAGGAAGAAAATCAGCCGATTATTCTTAATTATGAAGATGAAATATTAAGAGAATATGCGCCAAAACTTAAAAATAAAATTGTTTGGTTTAGCAGCAAAAACAAATTAGAAGAAGGTGTTTATTTAGACGGGAAAAATATTATGTACGCTGAAAATGGAGAAAAACGTGTTATTACAACAACAGAGGACACAACACTTGTAGGTATTCATAATGTTGAAAATATTATGGCAGCAATTGGAATTTCAGTTAATATGGGAGTTCCTGATGCTGTGATTAAAGAAGCAATCAAAAAGTTTAAAGCAGTAGCTCATAGAATAGAATATGTAGATACAATTGATGATGTTATTTACTATAATGATTCTAAGGGAACAAATACAGATGCATCCATAAAAGCAATTCAGGCAATGACACGTCCAACTGTTTTAATAGCAGGCGGCTATGACAAGAAAGTTACTTTTGACGAATGGGCAAAAGAATTAGAAGGCAAAGTTAAATGCTTGGTTTTACTTGGTGAAACTTCTAACCAGATTGCTGACACAGCAAAAAAATATGGCTTTGAAAATATTATTTTCACAAAATCTTTAGAAGAAGCAATAGATGAATGTAAGAAAAATGCGCAGCAGGGAGATGCAGTTTTATTGTCACCTGCATGTGCAAGCTGGGATATGTTTGACAGTTATGAGCAGCGTGGTGATATGTTCAAGGATTATGTTAAGAAATTAAAATAGAACTTGGGGTAAGTATATTGAATAAAGAAAATAATCAGGTTTCCAAATCAGATGAACAACAATTAAATAGAAAAAAAAGAAGTGGTTATTTCGACTATAGTTTGCTATTTGTATGGATTTTTATAATGCTTTTAGGCTACGTACTTTTGTACAGTGCAAGTTCTTATACAGCATTAAATAAATATAATAGTTCAATATATTTTTTGAAAAATCAGCTAATTGCCACAGCCATGGGATTAGTTGTAATGATACCAATGATATTTTTTGACTATAGAATTTTAAAGAAGTTCAGCAAATTCATCTACGGGGCATCCATAGTAAGTGTTTTTCTCGTTTTAACACCAATGGGAATCGAGGCAAACGGTGCAAGAAGATGGGTGGACTTGAAAATTGTATCTTTTCAGCCTGCTGAGTTAGTTAAAATATCAGTTATTCTTTTAACGGCGTTTTTGCTATCTAAATGTGGTAGGGATGCTTTAAAACATGGTAAGATTTGTTGGCAGATTTACAGCATAAGTATTCTTGGGGCGGCAGTGTTGTTTATTGTCACATCTAACCTAAGTTCCGCAATTATTGTTTTAGGAATAGGAGCTGTAATGCTAATTGTTGCAGGTGCCTGCAAATTTTTTACAGGGATAATCGCAGCCGGAATAGGTGTTGGTGTTGTATCGCTGTTTTTTCTCGGAGAATTCTCTGACTTAGGATTTAGATTTAGCAGAATTGCTGTTTGGAGAAATCCGGAAGCGTACATGGATAAAGGTGGTTATCAGGTAATGCAGGGGCTATATGCAATTGGTTCCGGTGGTTTATTTGGTAAAGGATTAGGAAACAGTGCTCAGAAATTAGGGTACGTTCCTGAAGCCTCTAACGATATGATTTTTTCCATTGTATGTGAGGAACTTGGTATTTTTGGAGCATTGTGTATTATTGCATTGTTTATTTTCTTAATTAGAAGAATGAGATATATTGCAAGTAATGCGTCAGATTTATTTGGCTCAATGGTGGTAGTTGGTGTGCTTGCGCATATTTCAATACAGGTTGTTCTTAATATAGCCGTTGTTACTAACTTTATACCAAATACAGGTGTATCCTTACCATTCATAAGTTATGGTGGAACGTCGTTAATGTTTTTGATGATAGAAATGGGAATGGTTTTATCAGTTTCAAGAAGAATAAAGAGGATTCGTTAAATGTAAGGAGTCATTATGAGTCAGGAGAAAAGAAGAGGAAGAAAAAAACACAGACGTAGAAAATTAAAAAAATGGGTTAAAGTTTCTTTTTTGGTAATTGTAATTATTGTTGCCTTAATCTTAATTGGTATATTTGGATTTAAGTTGCAAAACGTTACATGTACTTCTGATTTGGACCAGTTTACAGATCAGGAAGTGAATGCCTACATGAGTGAACAAAAGATTGATAACACATTGGTCTTTTGGTTTAAAAGTTTAATAGGGAAAAATACACCGCTTGAGTTGTATGAGGAATATAAAGTAAAACTTTTATCGCCATCAAAAGTGAAAATAACAGGATATGAAAAGAAGTTACAGGGATACATCAAAAAAGATAAATTATATTATTACTTTGATGAGAATGGCACAATTCTTAAAATATCTGATGAAAAAATAAAAGATATTGTTCCGGTTAAGGGATTGGAAGCTACAGAATTAAAGCTTTTCAAAAAAATAAAAGTAAAAGATGAAAAGTCTTTAGAAACAATTTTGACAGTTACTTCATCAGTGGAAGCTTACAATTACAAAGTAAAACAGTATTCCATAAACAAAAACAATGAAGTGACAATGAACATAAAAAATGTGAAAGTTCAGCTTGGCAAAAAAACAAATTTGGACAAGAAATTAAAGGATTTTAATGACATGTACAAAAATGTTATAAAGTACAAAGGAACTTTAAACATGAAACATGCCAGTGAAGATGGAAGTTACACTTTGAAAAAAAGTGAAGAAAAAAAGAAATAAAGGTATTGCTATTTTTAGAAAAAAATTATATTATATAATGTATATGGCTAATATTATGTCTCTGTTTTAAGAGGCAAACTAAATTTTAAGTGAGACAAAGGAGGATGTACTCTTGTTAGAAATTACTACAAACGAAAGCGAAGCAGTAGCAAAGATTATAGTTGTAGGCGTTGGTGGAGCAGGAAACAATGCCGTAAATAGAATGATAGATGAAAACATCGGAGGAGTTGAATTTATTGCAATTAATTCTGATGCACAGGTACTTAAAAGAAGTAAGGCACCAACAACTTTACAGATTGGTGAGAAGATAACAAAAGGTCTTGGAGCAGGAGCTAAGCCTGAAGTTGGTGAAGCAGCTGCAGAAGAGAACGTAGAAGAATTAGCACAGTTATTAAAGGGTGCCGATATGGTATTCGTAACATGTGGTATGGGTGGTGGAACAGGTACAGGAGCAGCACCTGTTGTGGCACGTGTAGCAAGAGAGCAGGGAGCTCTTACAGTAGGTGTAGTTACAAAGCCTTTCAGATTTGAATCAAAGGCACGTATGAACAATGCTTTAGCAGGTATTGAAAGATTAAAGCCAAACGTAGACACACTTATTGTAATTCCAAATGATAAATTATTAGAAATCGTAGATAAGAGAACAACAATGCCTGAAGCATTAAAGAAGGCTGATGAAGTATTACAGCAGTCAGTTCAGGGTATTACAGACTTAATTAATGTACCTGCATTAATTAACCTTGACTTTGCTGACGTTCAGACAGTTATGAGAGATGCAGGTATTGCTCATATTGGTATCGGTGAAGCAAGCGGTGATGAGAAGGCTTCAGATGCAGTTCAGCAGGCTGTTACATCTCCACTTCTTGAAACAAAAATCGATGGAGCAAAGAATGTTATTATCAACATTACTGGTGATGTTAGCTTGTTTGAAGCTAATGAAGCTGCAAGCTATGTACAGGAACTTGCAGGTGATGATGCAAACATTATCTTCGGTGTAAGATATGATGATTCATACCCTGATGAATGTTCAATTACAGTAATGGCAACAGGTATTGGCGATTCAACACCAGCGCCAAAGGCAACAGCTTTTGGTATGGGAAGCACGGCTAAGAAGTTCTCATACAATGCAACACCTTCTGCTACACCAAAGAGTGAAACAACTCCTGTTCAGCAGCCACATAGTAGCATTGAGGACAAGCCACTTAACATTCCTGATTTCTTAAGAAACAAATAATTAGGCTTAAGCCAAAGTTTACTTAATAAATAAAAAGACACGAACCTGAGTATATGCAGTTCGTGTCTTTTTGTTGCAAAAACATTATTCAAAAATAAAATGGAGAGAAGCATGGAAGATAACATAAAAAAAGAAATAGAAAATAGAAGAACATTTGCGATTATTTCTCATCCTGATGCAGGTAAGACAACTTTAACAGAAAAGTTTCTTTTGTACGGTGGAGCAATTAACACAGCAGGTTCTGTAAAAGGAAAAGCAAATTCAAAGTATGCTGTTTCTGACTGGATGGGTATAGAAAAAGAAAGAGGTATTTCTGTTACATCATCAGCATTACAGTTTCAGTATGAAGGTTATTGCATTAACATTCTTGATACACCGGGCCATCAGGATTTCTCAGAGGATACTTACAGAACACTTATGGCTGCTGACTCGGCAGTGATGGTAATTGATGCTTCAAAGGGTGTAGAAGCACAGACAATTAAACTTTTCAAGGTATGTGTAATGCGTCATATACCGATTTTTACATTTATTAACAAAATGGATTTAGAGGCAAGAGATCCTTATGAATTATTAGAAGAAATTGAAAATGTATTAGGAATTAAAACATGTCCTATTAACTGGCCAATTGGTTCCGGTAAGAGATTTAAAGGCGTCTATGACAGAAATACAAAGAAAATTTCAATGTTTCAGGCTGTTTCAGTAGGTGGCGCAAAAAGTGCTGCTGAAAAAATATATGATTTAGACAACGAAGAGTTTAAAAATGAAATAGGTGATGAGTTATATGATCAGTTAGTAGATGATGCTGAATTATTAGATGGAGCCAGTGAACCATTTGATCAGGAATTAGTTGATAAAGGTGAATTATCACCTGTATTTTTCGGTTCAGCGTTGACAACTTTTGGTGTGGAAACTTTCCTTGAACATTTCTTAAAAATGACAGAGTCACCGCTTCCAAGAATGTCTGATCAGGGATTGATTGATCCAGTAACAGAACCATTTTCAGGATTTGTTTTTAAGATTCAGGCAAACATGAATAAAGCGCATCATGATAGGATTGCATTTATGAGAGTTTGCTCAGGAAAATTCGATGCAAGTAAGGAAGTTTACCATGTTCAGGGTGGAAAGAAAATGAAGCTTTCTCAGCCACAGCAGATTATGGCACAGGACAGAAAAGTTATAAATGAAGCTTATGCAGGCGACGTTATAGGTGTATTTGATCCGGGAATTTTTTCAATTGGGGATACAATTTGTACACCTGGAAAGAAGTTTGCATACGAAGGAATACCTACTTTTGCACCTGAACATTTTTGTAGATTAGTTGCCCTTGATTCAATGAAGCGTAAGCAGTTTATGAAGGGTGTTACACAGATTGCTCAGGAAGGGGCGATTCAGATATTCCAGGACTATAACCTTGAAATGTCAGAAATAATCGTAGGTGTAGTAGGTGTGCTACAGTTTGACGTTTTGAAATACAGAATGGAAAATGAATACGGTTGTGATGTTAGATTAGAGCCACTTCCATACAGACACATTAGATGGATTAAGGATCCTACAGTTAATCTAAATAACGTAAAATGTCCATCAGACGCTAAGAGAGTAAAGGATATGAAGGGCAATCCTTTAGTTATATTTACAAACGAATGGTCTGTAAAACTTTTACTTGAAAGAAATGAAGGTTTGGAAGTGACAGAATTTAAGAATAATTAACAATAAAAGCAAATCGCGAATTTATAAAAAATGAAATAAGTTATAAATTACACATAATATGGAAGGTATATATTTTGACATATTAATAGAAATGTAATTTATAACTTATTTTTTTATGTGTCTCTTCGACAGACTTTTTTATGGGAAAAATTATAATAGTAGAAAAGGGGTGAGATATATATACATATTTATAGATGTTTACTTTGGGTACAATTTTCTAATAGATTTGTCAGTTGTATTTGCAACCGGAGAGATTTTAAATAAAAAGAGTAAGTGGTACAGAATGATATTGGCAGCATTAGCAGGAGCCATATACAGCGTGTTGACTCTTTTTTTGAAGGAAAACATACCGGTTAAAATAATTTTAACTTATCTGATAGTAGCTGAAATAATGATAATTCTTGCTTTTGGAAAAATGGATTTTAGGGCAAATGTGAAGGCTTTCCTTGTTATGTATGGGGCTACTTTCCTGCTAAATGGCATAATGAATCTGTTTAATAAAAACAACAGTATGCTTTTGAGTATTGTTATTGCAGTTACATGCAATAGCATTATCAGACTGTTAGCTAAGCTTATGCTAAAAGAGGCAGGAGCAAGTAAAAATCTGCTTAAAATAATCATAAAAGAAGGAAATTGCAAAGTAGATGTTACTGCACTTGTGGATACGGGGAATAACCTTTTTGAGCCTATGACCGGAAAGCCGGTTTCCATTATTGAAAAAACTGTTGCAGAAAAAATTATAAATGAAAATTCGAGGTTTACTTTTATAGCTTTTAAGTCGCTGGGCAAGGAAAATGGGCTGTTAAAAGGAGTCTTTTGTGAGTACATAGAAGTAAATGGAAATAGATACAATAATCAGATTGTCGGTATATATAACGGTAAATTAAGTAATGATAATATGTATCATATGATTTTACATCCTAAATTATTAGAATAAAAGGGGGAGAGCTTGTGAAAGCGTTAGATTTTGGAAAAAAATACATGGGAAAAATTGCCTTGTTAAAAGGGCTACTTTATTCAAAAGAAGGGGAAATATATTACATTGGTGGCAATGACATTTTGCCACCGCCTTTGGAAGCAGAAGAGGAAGCAACCTGCATAAAGAAAATAATTGAAGGTGAGGATAAGGAAAGTCGGTCGAAATTAATTGAACATAATTTAAGACTGGTGGTTTACATAGCCAAGAAATTCGATAACACAGGAGTAGGCGTTGAAGATTTGATTTCCATTGGCTCCATTGGATTGATTAAAGGAATAAATACTTTTAACCCTAATAAAAACATAAAACTGGCAACTTATGCATCCAGATGTATTGAAAATGAAATTCTTATGTATTTAAGAAAAAATAATAAAACAAAACTGGAAGTGTCAATTGATGAGCCACTTAATGTAGACTGGGATGGTAATGAACTGCTTTTGTCAGATATTTTAGGGACAGATGAGGATATTATATCAAAAGACATAGAAAATGAGGTAGAGAAAAAGCTTTTGTACAAGGCGATAAACAAGCTAAATAACAGAGAAAAAACAATAGTACAAATGCGTTATGGACTAAATAATATTGATGGCGAGGAAATGACGCAGAAAGAAGTGGCAGACTCTCTTGGAATCTCCCAGTCTTACATATCAAGACTTGAAAAAAAGATAATAAGAAGACTGAAAAGAGAAATTGTAAAGTATCAATAAAAAACATAATAAACCACAATTCGACAGTATATAAAGTTTATAGTTTCAAAAAGAAAATATTACGAATAAAGAGCCGATATTTAGGAAAACATATTTATGTGAAAATACAAAAATATGAAAGTAGGAAATATTATGGCTCTTTTTAAAGTGGAAATATGTGGCGTAAATACAGCCAAACTACCATTATTAACAGAAGAGGAAAAAAGAGAACTTTTTAAGGAAATAAAAAAAGGAAACATGGAAGCAAGAGAAAAGTACATTAGAGGCAATTTGAGATTAGTATTAAGTATTTTACAGAGGTTTTCTAACACAGGAGAAAATGTTGACGACTTATTTCAAATAGGATGCATTGGCTTAATAAAAGCGGTAGATAATTTTGATGACACACTAAATGTAAAGTTTTCAACTTATGCGGTACCTATGATTTCGGGAGAACTGAAAAGATTTTTGAGAGATAACACGGCAATTAGAGTTAGCCGCTCCATCAAGGATACGGCCTATAAGGCAATTTATTGCAGGGAAAACATAATTAAGTCAACTAACAAAGAACCTACAATCGGTGAAATTGCAGAGCATATTGGGGCAACGGAAGAACAGGTGACTTATGCGTTAGATGCCATTCAAAGTCCGGTTTCCTTATATGATCCTGTATATGATCAGGGAGGGGACACCCTTTATGTAATGGATCAGATTAGCGATAAAAAGAATAAAGAAGAAAACTGGGTTGAAGACATTGTGCTAAGGGAGGCCTTAGACGGGCTAAACGAAAGAGAAAGAAAAATTATAGACATGAGGTTTTTTTATGGAAAAACTCAAATGGAAATAGCTGATGAAATAGGAATTTCCCAGGCGCAGGTTAGCAGACTGGAAAAAAATGCAATTAAAAACATGAAAAATTATATTAAATAAAAAGACGATTTTAAGAGAACAAAAATAAAAATAAAGAATACTATATATAAAAAAGGTCTTTTATGAGAATAGAAGAATTAAAACGAAAACAAGTTATAAATTGTTGTGACTGCAAAATTCTTGGCAATGTTTGTGACTTGGAATTTGATATATGTACCGGCTGTATAAAATCTATTGTTGTTATGGGACCAAGTAAATGGTGCGGGCTTGTTTGCAGTGATTTTGAATATATAATACCTTTTGGTTGTATTACTCAGGTTGGGCCTGATATTATTTTGGTTCGTGTGGAAGAGAAGGAGGTCAAACATAAAATTAAAATATCTTGACCTCTCTAAACACTTTATTTATAATGGCTTTGTGTAAAATTAACTAAAATAAACAGCAAACTTAGAAGAAAAATGAATTAAGTTCATTTTTATAATAGTTACAACTAAAGGCTGATGACCAGATGGAGTATACTAGGAGGAAGAAACATGAAGTGTCCATATTGCGGTGAAGAAAATACAAAAGTAATAGACTCAAGACCTGCGGAAGAAAACAACGCCATAAGAAGAAGACGTCAGTGTCTTAAGTGCAAAAAAAGATTTACAACTTACGAGAAAGTAGAAAACATTCCTCTTATTGTTATAAAAAAAGATGATATAAGAGAGCCTTATGACAGAGGAAAAATTGAAGCAGGAATAGTAAGATCATGTCACAAACGACCTGTTTCTTATGAACAGATAGTAAGTGCTGTGGAAGATGTAGAAAATAAAATATTCAATATGGAAAAAAAGGAAATATCCAGCAGAGTAATAGGTGAGATTGTAATGGAAAGATTAAAAGAATTAGACCAGGTTGCCTATGTAAGATTTGCTTCAGTTTACAGAGAATTCAAAGATGTTAATACATTTATGGATGAGTTAAAGAAATTGTTAAAATAAAAGTATGTATTTTTAGAAGTGTTAAGAAACTTACAAAATACAAAATACCGGGAGAAAAGAATGTTAGAAAGTTTATATCCAGATAAATATTTGAAATCTGTAGATGAAATAGATTTTGAAGAATACTATAAGCAGGGTATCAGAGGTATTATATCTGATATTGATAATACTCTTGTTCCACATGGAGCACCGGCAGATGAACATATAATTAATGTGTTTGAAAAAATACATCAATTAGGAATAGAAACCTGCCTCATATCAAATAACAAGGAACCAAGAGTAAAGCCATTTGCAGATGCGGTGAATTCAAAATACATATTTGATGCTCATAAACCAAGTAAAAAAAACTACATTAAAGCAATGAAAATAATGGGAACCAACGAAGAAACAACATTGTTCTTAGGAGACCAGATTTTTACTGATGTGTGGGGGGCAAACAGAGTTGGTATTAAATCAATTATGGTTGAAAAAATTAATCCAAAAGAAGAGATACAAATTGTTTTGAAAAGAATTCCTGAAAAATTCATATTATGGAATTGGAGAAGAAAAAACAAAAAGTCAAAATAATTTTGTGTGAAATAGTAGAATATAAATGCTAAAATAGCGCAACAGAAATAATAAAGAACAGAAATAGTAAAGATAAAGAGATTGTAAATGGAAAGATACGTAGAATACGCAGAATGATAAGTTGTAAAAAAGTTGTTTGTAATTAAACGAAAAATTACAAACAGCTTTTTTATGTAAGAAATTTATTCGGAAATTCATATTATATAAAAACGTTCCTCTAGGGATGAATCCTTGTGCGAAAAGAATCTGAAAAAAGAAATTCCACCCAAATTTCTTTTTCATAAAATATTTTAAACTGTAAAATAAAGTTCTTTAATATGTTCTACAGGCATATCTTTTCCTGTCCAGATTTTGAAAGCTTCAGCTCCCTGGTATAAAAGCATATACAAACCGTTAAAAGTCTGGCAGCCCTGTTCCTTAGCCATCCTAAGAAGTTTTGTTTCCATTGGATTATAAATAACATCAGAAACTATTAAATCCTCTCTTAACATTTTCTTGTCAGGAATAATGCAACTGTCCACATTTGGTGCCATGCCAACAGAAGTAGCGTTAGTTAAAATCTGACTTTTTTCAATTGACTCGCCTAAAACATCATCATTTCCAAGTTCAATTAATTTAGCATTACAATCTGTTTTACTATTAACAGCGTCAACCATCTTTTCGGCTTTTTCCCAGAAACGGTCTTTTATACTAAAAACATTAATGTTCTTAACGCCATCAAGAGCTGCCTGAACAAAAATAGAAGAAGCGGCCCCACCGGCACCAAGTAAAGTCATTGTATCGCCGATTATGTCAAAACCTGCGTCCTTAACAGACTGCATATAGCCGATTCCGTCAGTGTTATGGCCGATGAATCTGCCATCTTTATTTACAACTGTATTTACGGCACCAATCATTGATGCGGCAGGTGACAATTCATCTACCAATTCGCAAATAAGTGTTTTGTCAGGCATTGTGCAGTTAAAACCGGCAACGTTTAATTTCTTTAAACCTTCGTAGGCAACTTTTAAATTATTTTCAGGAACATCAAAGCACAAATAAACGTAGTTAAGTCCTAATTCCTTAAATGCTTCATTGTGCATTAAAGGTGACTTGCTGTGTGCAACAGGGCTTCCAAGAAGACCTGTAAGCTTTGTATGGCCGTTGATTTCATTTATACATCCCATAATAATCCTCCAAAGTAAAGTAGTTTAGCTTATTAAAGTATAAGAGCTTTTATAAAAAAAGTAAACCTTCTCATTGACTTAAAATAACAGCTAAACTATACTTTAATTATTGCAAAAGTGGAGGTACTAATGAAAACAAAAATTTGTATTCCTATTATTGGACAGGACGAAAAAGAAGTGTTAAATCAGGCTGAGAAGATTTTACAAATGCAACCTGACTTGATTGAATGGAGAGCAGATTATATTGAAAAATTAGATACGGATGCAATTGAAAACATAACTGTGAAGTTAAAAAATATTATTGGAAATGTCAAACTTGTTTTTACATTTAGAACTGCTGATGAAGGTGGTAAGCAGAGTATAAGTGATGAGAAGTATTCAGAGATTTGCTGTAAGGCAGCAGAAAATTGCGATTATGTAGATGTGGAAATAATGGGACACATGAAAATCGCTAAAAACTTAATTGCAGAAATTAAGAAAAATGGTGCAAAAGTTATTGGGTCAAATCATCATTTTGATAACACACCTTCTAATGGTGAAATAATAGACATAATGAAAAAAATGGAAGAACAGGGAGCAGACATTTGCAAAATTGCAGTTATGCCTGAAGCAAAAGAAGACGTAGAAAGATTTATGGATGTATCTTCGCAGCTTAAAGATATATTAAATGTTCCTATAATAACAATGTCTATGGGAGAACTTGGGGCAGTTTCAAGAATATGCACAAATATTACAGCTTCAAGTGTATCGTTTGCAGCAGGTGTTGATGCATCAGCACCTGGGCAGGTTAAGGCAGATATTTTAAGAAAATTACTAAAAGTAAATGAAGGTTGTAGTTTAAAAGGAAATATTTCTTTAATCGGTTTTATGGGAACAGGAAAGACAACTGTATCAAAGGCATTGTCAAAAATTACATCTTTTAAGGAAATTGATGTAGATGCCTACATAGTTGAAAATGAAGGAAAAGCCATAAGCGACATATTTAAGGATAGCGGAGAAGCATATTTCAGAACACTTGAAACAAATGCGTTACAGACAATTTCAAGTAAGCAGGGACAGATTATTTCCTGTGGCGGTGGTGCTGTATTAAAAGATGAGAACGTAGACATACTAAAGAAAAACGGAGTTATTGTTTTGTTAACAGCTACTCCTGAAACAATATTTGATAGAGTAAAAGACCACACTCACAGACCAATATTAAATAACGACATGAGTTTAAGACATGTAAAAGAGTTAATGGAACAAAGAGAACCAAGATACCAGTCAGTAGCCAATGTTAAGGTAAATGTGGACTCTAATGACAGAATTCTTACATGCTATAATATAATTAACTATTTAGAAAAAGAAGGCTATATTGAAATTGAAATTAATAATTAGATAAAGGTTGAAAATATTTATAGAATCTTTTATAATGATAGAAGCGTGATTTATCACAGATGAACTTTTAGGAGGAAAAATTATGGTAACAGCAGGCGATTTCAAAAATGGTATTACTATTGAATATGATGGAAAGATTTGTCAGATCATCGAATTCCAGCATGTAAAACCAGGAAAAGGCGCAGCGTTCGTTAGAACAAAATTAAAAGATATCAAGAGTGGTGGTGTTGTAGAAACAACATTCAGACCAACAGAAAAATTTGAAAATGCTCATATCGACAGAAAGGATATGCAGTATTTATACAATGATGGAGATCTTTACTACTTCATGGATGGTGAAACTTATGACCAGATTGCTGTAGGTGCAGACAAGGTTGGAGATTCACTTAAGTTTGTTAAGGAAAATGAAACAGTTAAGATTTGTTCATGTAAGGGTGATATCTTTGCAATTGAACCACCTATCACAGTTGAACTTCAGATTACAGAAACAGAACCTGGATTCAAAGGAAACACAGCTACAAATGCTACAAAGCCAGCTACTGTTGAAACAGGAGCTACAGTATATGTTCCTTTATTCGTTGAACAGGGGGAAACAATTGTAATTGATACAAGAACAGGTGAATATTCAAAGAGAGTATAATTTTTGAATTATATAAATTAGGACTGCGGAAATATTTTCTGTGGTCCTTTTTTATGTAATAAGAAATTCCAGCGGAATTTCTTATTACATAAAAGATGTTCCACTATAGATGCACCCTGGTGTGAAAGGAAAACGTTCCACTATGGATACAACCTAGTGCAAAAAGAAAACAGTTGCGCAACAACACGCACCCGGTGTGTAAAATGTGGCAAGCAACATTTTTATTAATTAATAGGAGATAGTTTATGAAAATAGTAATTTTAGATGCTGCGACACTTACAATAAATAACGATATTGATTTTTCTATATTTGACAGGTTTGGTGAAGTGAAAATTTATGATTTTACAAAAGATGAAGAAATACCTGAACGTATTAAAGATGCAGATGTTATTTTATGTAATAAATCTTCAATGTCAGAGAAGAATTTATCCGGGGCAAAGAACCTTAAATATATAGGTTTGTTTGCTACAGGATATAACAACGTTGATTTGGAATACACAAGAAAACATGGTATTACGGTTTGCAATGCCGGAAGCTATTCAACAGAGGCAGTGGCTCAGCACGTTTTTGCATTTATACTTCATTATTACAACACAATCTCAAGGTATGATGAATTTGTAAAGAACAAGGGCTGGATAAACACTAACAAATTTTCCCCTTTTATGGAAATGAAAGAACTTTTCGGCAAAACTATAGGTATTATAGGTTATGGTTCCATTGGACAAAAAGTAGCAGTAATTGCAAATGCTTTTGGGATGAATGTTCTGGCATACAGTAGAAGTGCATTAAAAGAAAAAATACAGTCTGATGAAGTGACGTATGCTGCAGTTGATGAAATCTTGGGAAAGTCAGATATTGTAACAATTCATTGTCCGTTAAATAAAGATTCGGAAAAAATGTGCAATAAAGAATTCTTTACTAAGATGAAAAAAGACAGTCTTTTTATAAACACATCACGTGGAGGAGTTGTGAATCAGGAAGATTTAATGTGGGCGTTAAACAATAATGTTATACAATATGCGGCATTAGATGTTATTGAAAAAGAACCAATGCCAGAAGATTGTAAACTTATTGAAACAAAAAATCTTGTGATTACACCTCATGCAGCATGGGCTCCTTTAGAGACTAGAGAGCGCCTTATTAAAATCGTTTCGAAAAATTTGCAAAAATGGGTTGCAGGAACCCCTATAAATGTTATAGAATAGAGCACAAGAGGGGTGTTAGGTTTAAACACATATCTAGTACAATAATATGCGGGCACGGAATCAGCTCGTAATTGTATGAACAATTTAATTATATTTAAGGAGGAACAATCATGAGAAGATTGGCAAAGAAAGTTGCAGCAACAGCTATGGCTCTTACAATGACAGCAGCTATGGCAACAACATGTTTCGCTGCAAACTGGGGAAGTTACTTTGGAGCTAATGCAGATTGGTACGAAGGAGCAGAAGGAAAATTAACAGCAAACACAGCAGCAGGATTTACAGCATCAATTAATTCTGTAGGCTGGGGTGGAGTTTGGGGAGCACAGGTATATATCGATGGCTCTAGGAATGACAATGCAAAGAATGTTAAGGTTACAAAAGGAAAATCTTACACACTTTCATTTGACATCAGCGCTTCAAACCTTACAAAGTTTGCTTATGTTAAGGTTTCAACAGGTGAAAAATTAGCTTACTCAACATGGGTTAAGATGCCAGCTAACAAGACTGTTAAGGTTAAGAGAACTTTCAAGGCAGCAGGAAATGCTAATTCAGTTTACTTTGGATTAGGCGGAGATGTCGGTGATAGAAGAGATGTATCAACTGATGCGGATGCTGTAACAAGATACAATGTATTCAAGAGAGACTTCAAGCAGGCAGCAGAAATAGGATTACAGAACGATGCTAACGGTGACTACACAGCAGCTACAAACATCAAGGTTTCTAAGTTTACTTTAATTGAAACACCAAAGATTAAGTCAGCTAAGTCATCAAAAAAGGGCAAAGTTACAGTTAAGTTTGCAAAGGTTAACGGAGCAAAATCTTACAAAGTTAAGGTTGGAAGCAAAGTTAAAAAAACAAAGAAGACATCTGTAACAGTTAAGGCTAAATCAAAGAAGAAAGTAACTGTACAGGTAGCAGCAGTAGCTAAGACATCAGGAGTAACTGGTGCATACAGCGCTAAGAAGAAAGTAAAGGTTAAATAATTTTTAACTGAATAATACATATTAAGCAGATGTCAGATTTGATTCTGACATCTGTTTTAAAATTAATGACATAAGTCATAATGTTAACAACTCATATAAATATTAAATGGGATTTATTGTGCACAACCACATAAAAGTTTTTATTGCGCATAACGGCAAATAAACGTTATTAAATGGCATATGGGAATCAGTAGTGGGTAAATGGTCGATAGAAGTCGAACGATTTTTTACATATTTAGGAAAAAATAGCATATAATTATATTGATAAAAATTTAATAAACCAAAGTATGGTGAAGGGGGAAATACAATGATTGACAAAGTAATTGAAAACAACAGAGTGAGTATTATAGGAGAGATTGTTTCTGATTTCAGATTTAGTCACGAAGTTTTTGGAGAAGGATTCTACATAGTAGATGTATCGGTTGACAGATTAAGCGAATTAACTGATATTATTCCACTTATGGTATCTGAAAGGTTAGTTGATGTAAACGAAGACTACAAAGGAAGATTAGTTGAGGTTTCAGGACAGTTTAGATCTTATAATCGTCACGAAGGAACTAAGAATAAGTTAGTGTTATCAATTTTTGTTAGAGAATGGGAAGAGGTCGAAGAAAACCTGGAAGCTGGAAAAACTAATCAAATATTTTTAGATGGTTATATCTGTAAAGAACCAATTTACAGAAAAACACCACTTGGAAGAGAAATTGCAGATTTATTAATTGCAGTTAATCGTCCATACGGAAAATCAGATTATATTCCATGTATTGCCTGGGGGAGAAATGCAAGATATGCTTCTACATTTGAAGTGGGCGGTCACATTCAAATATGGGGACGTGTTCAAAGTAGAGAGTACGTTAAGAAAATTAACGAAGAGGAAAGTGAAAAGCATATAGCGTACGAAGTTTCTGTTAGTAAACTAGAATATATTGACCAGTAATAAAAAGCTGTTCTTAGATTTGATTCTGAGAACAGCTTTTTGCGTGATAGGAAAAATGTATAAAACGAAATGCCGTATAGTATACTGGTGAAAAATAGAATAGTTGTTAAATATAGATACATTGATTTTGTGCATTTTGTGAATAATAGATAAAAACGTTTTGACTTTTATACATGCATGAAGTAAAATTGTATAAAAAGATTTTAATTCAAATAAGGAGGAATTATGAAAAAGAGAATTAAAAACATAATTTCATTAGTTCTTGTAATAGCGTTGGCGATTAGTGGTATTACATATACTACAGAAACAAAAGCTGATGAAAAAGAAGATTCTTGGAAAACTAATGCAGTTAAAGTACCAAGTGAGGGACAACTTGTAGGAGCCGGTTACATTGATGTAAAATTTGATAATTCAATGGAAGGCTATACATATACTGTATATCTTGATGGAAATCCTGTTTACTGGAACGGTAACAATATTGTAAGAGAAGAACTAGGCGAACAGAAAACAGATTCTTCTGTAACTAAAACTTTTACATCAAGTGATGAAGGAAAGACAGAAGTTTATACAACAAAAGTAAGCAAACATGAAATTACTGTTAAGGCAAAAAAAGACGATGTTGAATTAACATCAGTGAGAACATTTTATGTTTCAAAAAAAGGTCTCGCATTAGGTGGCGACATGAGTGACAAGATTAAGCTAAGTAAACTTAACTGCTCATGGTATTACAATTGGTCAACAGATGCTTTTAATACATCATTAGATGAGGGCGTTCAGCACATTCCTATGATGTGGGGAAGCGGTGATGATAACAAAGAAGCAATGAAGAATTTAAATACAACATCAAATTATATTTTAGGATTTAATGAACCTGATATTAGAAGTCAGGCAAACATGGAATTCTTTGAAGCTTCAAGTGTTTGGAATGATTATATTAAACCTCTTAATATGAGAAATGTTTCACCGGCACCTGCAGCTCCGGGGGGAGATTCTGTATGGCTTAGAAGATTTATGAATGGTGATTACATTTGCAAAAATCCTTGGGACGGAAGTTGGGGATTATATTACGATTATGAAGATGACGCTACAAAAACCTGGGTAGATGGAGAAGCTGACAGTGTTGATGCGGTAGTTTTACATTATTATAGAAACACAATTAATTTGCAGGGACTAATTGATGCAGTGGAAACACTTTGGAATTCATATCATAAACCTATTTGGATAACTGAGATGTCTTTGTTTGGAGTGAAGGGAACGGATTATGACTTTAGTTATGAAATTCCTGAAAAAAGGGCAGAAATACAGAAATATCTTGAAGATGCAATGGATGCTTTAGATAATAATCCACATGTGGAAAGATACTGTTGGTTCCCATATGATATCGATAGTACGAATGATATAGATGCGTTTAATGGGTCAGGTGGAACAGCTATGTTTGATTATGAATCCGGTGCTTATACAGAACTTGGTAGAATGTATTCTTCAAAGGGAAATCCTGAAGGTTATAATGCACAAACAATATCAGATGATGAGATGTTTGTATATGTACCTGAAACAACAACTGAAGAAACAACAACTGTTAAACCTACAACACAGAAGCCTACAACACAGAAAACTACAACAAGAACAAAAAAAGTCACACCACAGCAGGTTAAAATCAAAGCAGCCAAAAATGTTAAGAAAAAATCTGTCAAGTTGACTTGGAAAAAAGTTTCAAAGGCAAAATCATATCAGGTTCAATATGCAATGAATAGTAAGTTTACTAAAAAAGTAAAAATTAAAAATACCAAGAAATTAACATACACTGTTAAACAATTAAAGAAGAAGAAAAAATATTACTTTAGAGTAAGAGCATGTGCCGGTAAAGTATATGGTAAATGGTCAAAGGCGAAGAAAGTTGTTATAAAAAAATAAAGTTAGGAAAGAGCTAATCTTAGAAATGAGATTGGCTCTTTTTGATGATAATGTTATATGAATTCGATATAAATAAGCAGAATATATAAATAATATTTTCTAATTGGTTAAAAATACTTTGATAAAAAGTAAAAATAAGATAAAATCATCCAAAAAAATGATAAAAAACGTTTCAGCTCCAAAAGCGTTATGCAATATTACATATTATTTAATAGATAAAAACAGTTTTATTCGTTAAATTTAACATTAAGTGTTGAGAAATAAAAACGTTTATGATATAATGACGATAATTGAAATGAGATTGAAAAATTTCAAGCGAAAATTAAAATTAAAATTTATTAAAGGAGGAATTGGAAATGAGAAAAGTTTTCAATAAGGTAGTAGCAGGTGCAACATCTGTAGCTTTAATTGCAACACTTGCATTAGGAGTTAATTTCGCAAGTTCAGTAAAGGCAGATGATGCAACAACATTAGCAGCACCAACATGGTCATTTACTCAGGGAGGACAGTATAACCCAGGAGAACCAACTAACACAGGTTACATCAAGTCAGTTAATGTAGGAGATGAAGTATTATCTAACTGGGAAAGAGACAAGAATAACAAGCAGATTCAGTCAGCAAGCAAAGCAACAACTGGTTTCACAATGAATATTGAAAATACAGGCTGGGACAAAGATTGGGGAAATGATAAAATCAATCCATGGTCTGTAATGGCAACAAATACTATTGAAGGTAAGGCAGGTCATATATATACAGTTTCATTTAAAGCAAAAGCTTCAAAGAAGAAATATGCATATGTAGCATTTAATACAGAAACAGAAGGACTCGCACCATATGATCAGGCACCTGTTGAATTTGGCGGTGATGCATCAAATCAGATTATTACATTAGGAACAACAGATAAGACATTTACATTTACATTTTCTAATTATGTATCAGCTAAAGAAATTACAACAGCAATTATGTTAGGTTCTTTCAATTCACAGAATGATTATGCAGGCAATGATGTAAAGGATATAATTACAGAAACAGAAGTTAACTGGAATGGTACAGTTGTAGTAAGTGATTTTACAATTACAGATAAGGGCGTAAATCCAGACTTCACAGAACCTGAAACAAAGCCAACACAGCCATCAGTTAACCCAACACAGCCATCAGTTAACCCAACAAAGCCTTCAGTTAACCCAACAAAGCCTTCAAAGCCATCAGTACAGCCTACAACTCCAGCAAAGAAACCTGCAGTTAAGAAGCTTGCTAAGGTTAAAGGTATTAAGGCTGTTAACAAGAAGAAAGGCACATTAAAGATTACTTGGAAGAAAGTAACTGGTGCTACATCATACAAGGTAAAAGTTGGAAAGAAAACATACACAGCAAAGAAAACATCTTTAACAGTTAAGAAGCTTAAAAAAGGAAAGAAAGTAACAATTAAGATTTCAGCTCAGGGACCAAAGGCTAAGTACAAAGCTTCAGCTTGGGCTTCAAAGAAAGTTAAAATTAAAAAATAATTGTTACAATTAAATTAGATGTATAATACAGTACCCAATGCTAAGGCATTGGGTAACTGTTTAATTAGAAGTAGACTTAATAGAAATGTCGGGAGGACTAAACGTGAGAAGAAATATTTTTAAGAAGATTTCAGCAGCAGTACTTTCATTAACTATGATTGTTGGAATGACTGGTGTTGTACCGGCAGCAGGTCATGCTGCAAACGGAGCAAATATTGCTTCAAATATTAGTTGGGATTATTTTTCAGTAATTAGTTATGATGCTAATGGCAACTTAGATTCACATAGTGGACATGTAGCAGGAGAAGATGGCTCAAGAAAACATCCATACTGCTGGTATCATGCATTAACACATATTAATACTGATGAATATCCAAATGGACAGGTCGCAGGAACAGACTTTGCAACTGAAGGCTGGGTAGCTGAAAGTTCATCATCATCAGCAAGATTTTATGCAAAAAATACAGGCTGGGATGGTCAGTACAATGAACGTGATGGCTCATTAGTTGGAGATAACCAGTGGGGACTTAGAATGTTTACATCAGCAATGAATGTAGAAAAAGGACGTTCATATACTTTATCATTTAAATACACAAGCACTTTAAAGGGAAAGAAGACTATCTACGAAACAGATGCAAATGGTGAATATGTATTAGATTCTAACGGAGATAAGATTCCTAAAAAAGATGAAAAGGGAAACGAGATTCAGGAGAATAATTATAAAAAACATATTAATGTTAGTGTAATTAATCCGGCTAACAATAATGGATTAGAATTTTCAACAACAAGTGGCTGTACATCAGCAGGCTTCTTTGTTGCAGATTCAAAAGTAACAGATCCACAGACTGTAACAGTTAAGTTCACTGTTCCGGCAAATTATGCAGGTTCACAGGTTAAAGTTCAGTTCGCTTTAGGTTCATATGTTGTTTCATATCCTGATGAATTAGCTATGACAGGAAACTTCTCTGTGTCTGACTTTAAGATTGCTGCAGGAACACAGTATTCTGTTAAATATACATATGGTTCAAAATCATATACAAAGTATGTTAATGCAGGAGCAAAGACATCTTCATATGTATTCCCTGTAAAGGGCAAGACATTTTCAAAATTCACAAAGAACGGAAGCACATTTAGTCTTTCAACACCTATTACAGGAAACACTGTATTAAACTGTGTATATGTAAATACTCCAAAGCCAGCGAAGGCAAAGGTTAAATTTAAAGCACAGAAGAAGAAGGTTAAATTAGCTTTAACAAAGATTAAGAATTGTGTAGGATACGAAATTAAGTATGCTAACAATAAGAAGATGAAGAAAGCTAAGACAAAGACTACAACTGCTAAGACATATACAATTAAGAAGTTAAAGTCAAAGAAGAAAGTATACATTCAGGTTAAGGGTTATAACTATGACTCAGCTGGACAGAAGGTATACAGCAGTAGAGTTCTTAAGAAAACTGTAAAGGTCAAATAATCAGGAATTAATTAAAATTTTAAACGAAAGGGCGGAAGGTTATATATATAAATAGCTTTACTGCCCTTTTTTTAGAATTGAAATGTTATGGAAAAGAGTTGAAAAGGGGCAAACTGAATATGTTACCTTATTAATATTAATTATGATTAACGGAAATAATAAGGAGAGAAACTATGAAACATATTACAAGTTTCCTATTAGCTGTTGCGTTATTAGTGTCATCAATTACATTAATGCCATCAAATAATGTAAAGGCTGCAAGAAATGCAGAACAGTGGAAGAGTAGCGCAATAGTTAGTCCGGAAGAGGGAAAGCTTATTGGAGCAGGTTACATTGACGTAAAGTGGAATAACGACTTAGAAAATGTTAAATCTTATAGCGTTTATGTTGATGGTGCATTAAAGAAAACAGTAACACCTAGTGGTGAGACAATGAAAGTTGAATTCTACACTACAGCAGTAAAGTCTCACAATGCAAAAATCACAGCAACTTTAGATGATGGAACAACAGTTACAACTAACACAAGAACTTTCTATGTTACAAAGAAGGGGGTTTGTGTAAATGAAAAAGATATGGGTACAGTTGTAGATCCTGCATCAATGAATATTGGTTGGTATTACAATTGGGGCTACAGATCTTTTAAAGATATGGGCTTCAAGAATAAAAAATTCAATAATGTTGAATTCGTTCCTATGATATGGGGAGATAATCCAAAAAGTATTGAAGACAGATGTACATATGCTAACAAGAAAGAGTATAAATATTTATTATCATACAATGAACCGGATTTAACATGGGAATCAGATCAGACACCTACAGCTATGATAAACAGATGGAGAGAAACAATCAGTTATAAGGGTAGCCTAAGATTAGGTTCACCTGCAACTGAAACATTCCAGATTAATTCAGATAAGTGGTGGACACCATTTTGGAATGGTTTATCAGCTTCTGATAAGAGCAATATGACTTTTATTGCGGTACATGCATATCAGCATTATTACAATAATAAAGAAACAGCTTTACAGTATTTACATGCAATAGATGAAATTTACTATAAATACCGTAAGCCAATTTGGATTACAGAATTTGCTGTTGCTGATAGTGGAAACAAGTTCAGTCCAAGTAACTCTAAACATGTTGCACAGGTACAGGAATTTATGAAGATAGTTCTTAAGGGATTAAATGAAAGATCATACGTTGAAAGATATGCATGGTTTGACTTCAATCCAAAGGATGACCAGACCGGTGCATCAGGTATTTTTGATTATGATACAGGAAAACTTACTAAGTTAGGTGAAATTTACGCAAATATTGGTAATCCTGTCGGTTATAATGCAAAGACATACAGTACAGCATACACAACAACACAGAATACATCACTTGGAACATGTGTATCTGCAGTACCTACAACAATTTACAGCTTAATAGGAAAGAAAAAAACTTTCTCATATAGCTTCAAGAAAGTAGACAGAGCTGCAGGATATCAGCTACAGTATTCATTAAATAAGAAGTTTAGTACAAAGAAGAAATATAAGACAAAGTACAAGAATCTTTCAGCAAAGAATACAACAACTATTTCAGGTAGTGTTACTAAGCTTCAGAATAACAAGAGATACTATGCAAGAGCAAGAGCTTACAAAGTAATAAATGGCAAGAAATATTACTGCAAGTGGAGTTCTGTTGTTACAGCAAAAACAAAAAAAGTAAAAGTAAAAAAAGCAAAGAAAACTAAAAAGTCAAAAAAAACTAGCAAAAAGAAATAATTAAAGAGGCAAGAAATGAAGAAGGTTTTAAAAAAAGTTATATTTTTGGTATTAGCAGTAGCTATGGTGTTGTCTTTTAACACTGTAGCTATGAAAAATACCGTTAAAGCTGTTAATGTAGTTCCATTTCAGGTTACATCTCCAACAGCAAATAAGTTGGTGCCTGCCGGACACGTAACAATTACATGGTCTAACGGGAATAGTTATGGAACAGTAAAAAACTATACAGTTTACGTGGATGGCAAGAAGGAAACAACTACAACATCTACATCTTATGATTTTTATACAACAAAAGTAAATATTCATTCAGTTTGGGTAACAGCTCAAATGACAAATGGCAAATACATGGATACTGCTACAGTTAAGTTTAAAGTATCAAAGAAAGGTATTGCAGCCAGCAAGGCAATGGCAATTGAGTTGGAGCCGGATGATGTCCAGGCATCATGGTATTATAACTGGGAAACTCGTGAATTTAAACAGTTATCTGAATGTACAACACGGCAGGATAAGAATGAAATTGGTGTAAATTTTGCAAATCAGTTTAAGAAAATTGAATATGTGCCAATGGTGTGGTCATCAAATTCTTATTCAAACACATTAAGCAAGGTTCAGACAGCAAAAAATAATGGTTATAAAACTATATTAGGTTTTAACGAACCTGATTTTAAGGATCAGGCAAATATGAATGTTGCAACAGCAATTAGTTGTTGGCCTGCATTTATGAATCAGGGAATGAGAGTTGGCTCACCGGCTACAGGAACATGGCCAACAACAAATACATGGTTCCAGAACTTTATGAGACAGATAGACAGCAATTCAAGTTTAGATGTTGATTTTATAACAATACATTGTTATCCTGAAAATTATGCGGGAAAAGACGGTGCAAACTGGTTCTTAACAAATGTTGTTGAAGCTTGTTGGAATAAGTATCACAAACCAATTTGGATAACAGAATTCTCTCCACAGGGACAGTATGTAACAAAGTCAGGAGAGGCAGAGTTTATTAAAACAGCACTTGAAGGTTTAGATAAGATGGACTATGTTGAAAGGTATTCAGCATTCTCATTTGATGGTGCAGGAACAAACAAGAACACTATGAATTGTGCGCTATGGTATCATTCAACAGGAGCTTTTACAGAGGCAGGAAAGGCTTATTGTAATTATGGTAATCCAACAGCTGAATATGTTGCAGGAAATGCTGTAAATCAAAACAGAAAGATTTCTATCGGCTCAAACACAACAACTCCTAGCGTTGTAAAACCAGCTAAGGCAAAAATAAAATCTGCAAAAAACATTAAAACAAGAAAGATAAAACTTACTTTAAGCAAAACAAAGAATGCTAAAGGTTACCAGATTAAGATTTGTGATAACAAAAAGTTTTCAGGCTACTGGATAAAGAACATAACAAAGACAACTTATACATTTAAGAAAATGGATAAGAAAACAACTTATTACTTTAAAGCCAGAGCTTACACAAAGAAGGGTAGCACAAAGATTTACGGAGCTTGGAGCAAAACAAAGAAGGTTAAAGTTAAAAAATAATAAAATTACTAAGGAAAATACAAAAATAAGACTTAAAACAATTTTTTTTACCTTGTAAAATTTCATAAAATATTTTAAAATGTAATAAGATTTTTAGAAAAGGGTTATATTAACCCTTTTCTTTTTTGAAAAAATTGCAAAATAAAATGAAGAGGACTTAATATGAACAACAGGAAAAGAAATGTTATAATTGGAATTATTTTAATACTTTTAGTAGTATTGCTAGGTGCCATTGTTGGAACAAGCATTGCCACAAAGAATAGGAAAAATAAAATAAACAAAAATAAAAGTAAATGGAAAACTGAGGCGGTTATTTCACCTGAAAAAGGAAGCTTACAGCCGGCAGGTTATATTACAATAAACTGGAAGTCGGCAGATAAAATGGGACGTGTACATAAGTATCAGATATATGTAGATGATAAGAAGCAGGGAGAAGTTTCAGGCAATAAGACAACTTTTGAATATTACACTACAAAAGTATCAATTCACAAAGTATATATTAAAGCAATATTAGACCACGGAAATGAAGTTAATTCTGATGTTTTTGGATTTTATGTTAATAAAAAAGGCTTTTGTATGAACAAGGATATGGCAGAACATGTAAATGCTGATCACTGGAACGTTTCCTGGTATTACAATTGGGCTTTGTCAAAACATAATTATACGTCATTTCAAAAATTACAATTTGTGCCAATGTTTTGGACAACTGCGCCTACTGATAAAGATCAGGCTGAAGTATTGAAATTACGTGGATATAAGTATGTTTTGGCATTTAATGAACCGGATAGAGCAGATCAGTCAAACATGAGTGTAGATGATGCTGTTAGTGGTATGAAATCCATATTGAATCAGGGCTTAATCGTAGGTAGCCCTGCTGCATCAGTTTGGCCTTCAGCTTCAGAAGAATGGTTTCAGCCTTTTATGAAAAAAATGAAACAGGAAAAAATGGATGATGACATGGCGTTTTTAGTATTGCATCACTACTGGAATTGGCATACAAAAGAGGGAGCAGAAGCCTTTTTGAAAATAATAGATGAAACCTGGGAAATGTACAAAAAGCCAATTTGGATTACAGAGTTTGCTCTGAGCGGTGTGCCTGCATGGACTAAACAGACAAGACAGTCTGCAATTGATTATATGAAAATTGTTTTGCCTGAATTGGACAAGAGAGATTATGTGGAGAGATACGCATGGTTTTCATTTGAACCGACAGATTATAAAAACGGTGGTTCTTCATTAATTAATTCATATAAGGGAAAAATAACACAGTTAGGCTACGAATATCAGAAATTAGGAGTGCCTGAGGGCTATGGTAAAAAAGGTCAGGTTTTACAGGAAAAGAACCCTAACGACGATATTATTAAATAATAGAATGTTAATACAGCATTCAAAGTTTTTCCAGCCCGGTGTGCAAAATGACATTGCACAAATACAGGTGGAAAAAGATGTTTTGATGCCATAATCTAAATAGAAATATATTTTAATATTTATTAAATAAATCAGAAAAGCTGAATATAATATTTATATATACAGTTTGTATTGGTATATTTATTTGGAATAATGAAGAATAGAAAACAAAATTTTATAATGCAAATACCATAGTGTTGGGTTGACACTATAGGGTCACAGTGATATTATTAATACAGTTAATATAGTAGAGGTTGCACCGGTTATTAGTAGTACATAGGATGTCCCGGAGACAGAAGATTGTGTACAAAAGGAAGTGGTGCCGAAGGGTGGATATCCGGAATATTTACTCTGGGCGTATGGTTAATAGTCATATGACTGTCATCAATTGATGAAGAGCTAATTGATGGAGGGCTACTTATAAGTATTATATTGAATTCTTATAAGGAGCTTAGATTTAAGCTCCTTTTACTATGCTTAACAAAATAATACATATTTTTTAGGAGGAAATGTAAAATGTCTATTTTTACAGGTGCAGGTGTAGCGATTATTACACCGTTTAATGACGATGATACTGTTAATTATGAAGAATTCGGAAGAATTATTGATGATCAGATTGCTAATAGTACAGATGCAATTATTGTATGTGGTACAACAGGTGAATCATCAACAATGCCTGACGAAGAACACGTTTCAGTTATAAAATATTGTGTAGATAAGGTTGCAGGAAGAGTTCCTGTTATTGCAGGTACAGGTTCAAACTGTACAAGAGAAGCAGTTAATATGTCAAAGAAGGCAGAAGAAGTTGGAGCAGACGGACTTCTTTGTGTAACACCATATTACAACAAATGTACTCAGGACGGCTTATATGAATATTACAAGGCTATTTCGGATGCAGTTAATATTCCAATTATTATGTACAATGTACCAAGCAGAACAGGTACAACAATCCAGCCTGAAACAGCAGTTAGAATTGCAAAGGAAGTTAAGAATGTAGTTGCTATTAAGGAAGCTTCAGGAAATATTTCAGCAGTAGCTAAATTAGCATCACTTGCTAATGGCTGTATTGATATTTATTCAGGAAATGATGATCAGGTATTACCAATTCTTTCACTTGGTGGAAAAGGTGTAATTTCAGTTTGGTCACATGTTGCACCAAAGAAAGTACATGACATGGTTTATGCATTTTTAGATGGAGACATTGAAACAGCTCAGAAGTTACAATTAGAAGCAATCGATGTTATCGGCGCTTTGTTCTGTGAAGTAAATCCAATTCCCGTAAAGGCAGCAATGAACATGCTTGGTTATAAGGTAGGAACAGTTAGAGCACCACTTACAGAATTAACAGATGCTCATAAGGAAGTATTAAAGAAAGCATTAAAAGACTACGGTGTATTATAAATAGCAGGATAATATGGCAAATATACAAAGGATATATTGCCAAAAAAATAATTCTTTTTGCAAATGCAAAGGGATTATAGGTAATGGAGGAGAAAATGGTAAATGTAATAATGCATGGATGTAATGGCAAGATGGGTAGAGTTATTACAGACTTAATTAGTAAAGATGAAGATGTACAGATTGTAGCTGGAATTGATGCTTATACAGGTATTGCAAATGATTATCCTGTGTTTAAGTCAATAAAGGAATGTGATGTTAAGGCTGACGCAATAATTGATTTTGCGGTAACAGCAGCTATTGATGATCTATTAGATTATGCAGTTGAAACAAAGACACCTGTTGTTGTATGTACAACAGGTTTGTCTGCACAGCAGTTAGACAAGGTTAATGAGGCTAGCAAAAGTGTAGCAGTCCTTCGTTCAGCAAACATGTCTTTAGGAATTAATACATTAATGAAAGTATTAAAAATCGCTACAGATGTTTTAGCTGACAGAGGATTTGATATTGAAATCGTAGAAAAACATCATAATCAGAAGGTTGATGCACCAAGCGGAACAGCACTTGCGTTAGCAGATTGCATCAATCAGGAATTAAATAACGAATATGATTACACATACGATAGAAGTAATGTTCGTGAAAAGAGAAAGAAGAACGAAATTGGAATTTCAGCAGTTAGAGGTGGCACAATTGTAGGTGAACACGAAGTTATTTTTGCCGGAACCGATGAAGTAATCGAAATTAAACATACAGCTTACTCAAAAGCTATATTTGCCAAGGGGGCAATTGATGCTGCAAAATTCCTTGCAGGAAAAGAAGCGGGCATGTACAACATGGCAGATGTAATTGATTAATTTTTGTTGTATAAAATTAAATAAAATGAAAATAATAACTTCATAAAGAAACTGTTAGAAAACAGTGTAAATTATGGAGGTTAGAAATGAAATATTTACGAAATTACTTATTAGTATTAACACTTATGTTGTCAGTATTTACATTTGTTGGATGTGGCAACAATGACAATGAAACAACTACAGTTGAGTCAAATACAACTGACAATAATCAGAGTACAACAAATAACATGAATAATAACACAGATAACAATGGAAATAACAATAATGGTAACGATAATAATGGCGTTATTGATGATATTGGCGATGACATTGAAGATGGTGTAGATGATATTGTTGACGACATTGATGGTAATGATAACGACACAACACAGTCAAACAAAAAGAATAATACAAACAACACAAAGAATAATACAACAAAGAAAAATACAAACAAAAATAATACAACTAAATAGTGAAAATAATATTAATTAAAAACCAACTTCGAAAAGTTTAATCTTATTATATTGAAAAATATAACAGAATTAAATTCAAGAAGTTGGTTTTTTGCAATATTTCCTAATATAAAACATATAATATTATGAAAAAATATTTTTAGGAATAATATGGCATATAAAATAATAATTGATCCGGGACATGGTGGAAGTGATTCGGGTGCAACTTATAATGGCAGACAGGAAAAAGATGATGCCCTTAGAATGGCAATGGCTGTAGGGGATTTACTAAAAAATGCAGGCTTTGATGTAGTTTATACAAGAACAACAGACGTCTATAATACGCCCTTTGAAAAAGCAACAATTGGAAATGAAGCAGGCGGGGATTTGTTTGTTTCATTTCATAGAAATTCCTCCCCAACGCCTAACACATATGGTGGAGTTCAGGCTTTAGTGTATAATGATTCAGGTTTTAAGGGAACTTTGGCAAGAAATATTAATGAAAATCTTGTGGCACTTGGTTTTGAAGACAAGGGCGTTGTGGAACGACCAAATTTGGTAGTTTTGAAAAGGACTAAAATGCCGGCTGTTCTTTTAGAACTAGGTTTTATTAATTCAGATAAAGATAATCAGTTATTTGATGAAAAGTTTAATGAAATAGCTCAGGCAATAGCGGATGGTATAATTGATACTCTAAATTCAAATGGAATAACAGCCTCTCAAATGTCAAGATATACTGTTCAGGTAGGGGCGTTTAGAAATCCTTTGTTGGCAAACAGACAGGCAAATGAACTTAAAATGCAGGGCTTTCCTGTTAATTTGATAGTTGAACGGGGACTTATTAAAGTGACAGTTGGCAATTATAGAAATTTAGATAATGCTGTTGCAACTGAACAGCGACTAAGAGCTTTAGGGTACAATACATTCGTAAGAACAATATAATAAATGTATATTTGAATTAGAATGTTATAATGAAATCGTTCAAATGAACAATTTATGGTATTAGGGCATTATAACAAATGGGTTATAGAATTGGAATGTTCTAATAAATGGGTCGTTGATATTAAAATAATATAATGTTACAATTAGCACAGTATTGTTTAGATAAAAATGTGGATTGTAAATTACAATGTACAAAGCAGTAATCAGGATTTGGGTGTTTTGGCACCCAAATTCTAATAGGAAATACTAAAGAAATTTCCAATTACATAAAGAAACAAATTGGCAGAAAGGAGAATAGTCCATTAAAAAAGAGTGGATTATATTTAAAATGAATAACGGATTTATAAAGGTAGCTGCCGCTACACCAAAAATAAAAGTTGGCGACTGTAAACACAACGCAGTGGAAATATGTTCATTAATAAGAGAAGCTTATAGAAATAAAACACAGTTAATTGTTTTTCCTGAATTATGTATTACAGGATATACAGCTGGGGATTTGTTTTGGCAAAAGGCACTTTTAGATAATGCAATGAAGGCACTTATTGAAACTATTGTTCCATATACGGAGGGTAAGGAAATTATTGCAATAGTTGGTTTGCCAATGATTTTTAAGAACAAATTATATAATATGGCTGCAGTAGTATATGACGGTGAAATAATGGGCTTTGTACCTAAAACATATATTCCAAATTATTCAGAATTTTATGAGGGAAGACATTTTTCGTCAGGTAAAGGTGTTGAAGGATTCAAGGATGTAACTTATAAGGAAACTAATGAAAACTCATTTCTTGCAGGCTCATATATTCTAAAGAATTTCAAATTAGAAGCACAGGAAGAGTACGATAATGAATATGACGAAGAGTATGATGAAGAATATGACGATGAAATTGATGAGACACATGATGTAATTTCAGTCGGTACAAATCTTTTATTTAAGTGTGTTAATTTTGATAATTTTACATTTTCAATAGAAATATGTGAGGATTTATGGGTTCCAAATCCACCAAGTACAAATCATGCAATGGCAGGAGCTACAGTAATTGCTAATTTATCAGCCAGTGATGAAACAGTTGGAAAAGATACTTACAGAACAGGTCTTGTAACAGGTCAGTCGGCAAGAACTTTGTCAGCGTACATATATGCTGATGCAGGAGAAGGAGAATCAACTACTGATTTGGTTTTTGCAGGTCATAACATTATTGCAGAGAATGGAGCAATTATTGCCCAGTCAGATAAATTTACCAACGGCATTACTTATGGTGAAATTGATTTGGACAAGATTGCTGCTGAAAGAGCAAGAATTACAACATTTGTGTCAGGTCAGGATATTGACAGCGAATATGAAGAAATTGAAATATATTTAGAGGAAGAAAAATTTGATTTCAGTAGAGTAATAGACAATGCACCGTTTGTTCCATCAAACGAAAGTGAAAGGGACAAGCGTTGTGAGGAAATTCTTTCCATTCAGACAATGGGCTTAAAGAAACGATTAGAGCATACTAATTGCAAAAATGCAGTTGTTGGAATTTCAGGTGGCTTGGATTCAACACTTGCCCTTCTTGTTACGGTAAGAGCTTTTGATAGTTTAAATATTGATAGAAAAGGAATTATTGCTGTAACAATGCCGGGCTTTGGAACAACTGACAGAACTTACAACAATGCCTTAAAAATGATAGAAAAATTAGGTTGCACTCTTAAGGAAGTAAATATTGCTGAAGCTGTGAAGTTACACTTAAAACAAATTGGACATGATATAAATATACATGATGTAACTTATGAAAATGCTCAGGCAAGACAGAGAACATATTTGTTAATGGATTTTGCCAATGAATATAATGGCATGGTTATCGGTACAGGGGATATGTCAGAGTTGGCATTAGGCTGGGCTACTTATAATGGTGATCATATGTCAATGTATGGTGTCAATGCAGGAGTTCCAAAAACATTGGTTAGACATTTAGTTAAATACTTTGCAGATACAACAGAAGAAAAGGAACTTGCAAAAGTATTATTTGATGTACTTGACACACCTGTCAGTCCTGAACTTTTACCACCAAAAGATGGCAAGATTTCACAGAAAACTGAGGACTTGGTAGGACCATACGAGTTACACGATTTCTTCTTATATTATGTTTTAAGATATGGCTATAATCCAAAGAAAGTATTGTTCTTAGCCAATGAAGCTTTTAAGGGCATGTATGATAAGGAAACAATATTAAAGTGGCTTAAAACATTTTATAGAAGATTCTTTTCACAGCAGTTTAAGAGAAGTTGTTTGCCTGATGGTCCAAAAGTTGGTTCAGTTGCAGTATCACCTAGAGGGGATTTGCGAATGCCAAGTGATGCCTGCGTAAGACAATGGTTAGAAGAATTGGAATAGCAGATTTATTAATATAATCACAAGAAGAATATAATTATAAATATTTTAAAAGAAATAAAAGGATGAGGCATTTTTGTCTCATCCTTTTTGGTAAAAAAGAGGTAACAATTAAGAAAAATAGGAAAATAAAAATAAACTATAATAAATCAAATATAGGAGGGTTATTTTTTTCCTTTGTTTATAGTGTCCACAATTGCATCATACAACATGGTATATGTATACTTGCTGTCTTTAGAGAATTTTACGTTTTTAACTGACTGACTGTCAACAATCTGATTTGCAATATCATCGAAGGCTGGCTGTACCAGTGGATACATTGTGGAGATTGTATCGCTTACGTTAGTGACGGTAATGGCATTTATGTGATTGTTATCAAGGGTAACGGATATTTCCATAGGATTACCATTTAATGTAACTTGGGAAGTGTAAACTCCGGCTTCATATTGACTATTGGTAGTTTTGGTTTCTTTTTCTCCTTGGTTTTTATTACAAAACATAAATATCAAAGATATTATCAGTACAATACCAAGGAGTACAAACACAAGGGTATAAATAAGCTCCTTTAAATGAAATACCATAAATTTTGGACTTTTTCCCATAATGACTCCTTAAAAAATATTTTATATTTAAGTTTATTAAAAGGAATGAGAAAGTATACATGAAAATAGCAATATTATTAAAATAAATAACTTATAAATTAAAAAAATTACATTAAAGTACGCTGTAATTTGGTATACTATAATAGTGCAAGAAATTTGCTTATTAAAAGATTATGGCAGTATATCATTGTACAATAATATTTAAGGATAGTATTACAAAAATAAAAAAGATAAAGTTATTATAAAAATGTAAAAATTATAAAAGATGATTAAATAAGAGGTATACGTATGGCATTACAATTAATTTTGGGACGGGCAGGCTCAGGAAAATCTTATACTTTAATTCAGGAAATGATAAGTCTTTCAATGAAGATGGAAGAAAAGAATTCCGTGGCAGTTGTACCTGAACAATATTCAATGGAAACTCAAAAAGAAATACTAACATTACATCCTAATCATGGGTGCTTCAACATAGAAGTTACAAGTTTAACCAGACTTGCTTATGCAATATTTGAAGAACTGGGAGTTAATGACTTAAATGTTATGGATGATTTGGGTAAGACTCTTGTAATTAGAAAGGTTTTAGAAGATTGCAAAGATAAGCTTTATGTTTACAAAAACAAAGTAAAAATGATGGGCTTTACCGACAAGGTGAAAACGCTTATATCTGAGTTTAGACAGTATAGCATTAATCAGGAGAGCCTTAATGACATTGAAGGAAAAGTAGAAGATTACCCTACACTTAAATTAAAAATACAGGATTTGGAAATTATAAATAATGAATTTAATAAGTTTATAGAAAATAGGGCAATAACAAACGAAGATTTGTTAAGTCTACTTTGTGAATACATTCCTAAGTCAGAATATGTAAAGAATACATACTTCTATTTTGACAGTTTTACAGGCTTTACACCAATCCAGTACAAAGTCATAGAACAGTTATTAAAATACAGCCCTCATGTTTCCTTGGCAGTAACTTTGCCTGAAGAACAGGTTGATTTTAAAGGTTATGACGCAATGGAACTTTTTAGCTTAAGTAAGGAAACAATTGTAAAGATTAGAGAACTGGCTATTAAGAATTCTGTTGAAATTGAACCTAATATTGTAATTGACTTAGAGCGTAATCAGGCTCAAAAAGAAAATTCAAGATTAGGCAATCTGGCAAAGCCATTAGCTTTTGTGGAAGAAAATATATTTAGAAACACAAAGAAAGCTCAATATAAGGAAAGCAATGACAATATAAGAATTTATGCCTTAAATAATCCTAAAGGAGAGGCAGAATATGTTGCAGGTGAAATATCTAAATTAATTAAAAGCGGTGATTACAGATATAATGACATAGCTGTTATTGCAGGGGATATAGAAAGTTACCATAAGTATATAGAGCAGGCATTTGAAAAATATGATTTGCCATGTTTTATTGACCACAAGGAGGACATTCTTGCAAACAAATATGTTGACGGGATTCTTGCCGCATTAGATGTAATTAATAAGGATTTTTCTCATCAGACAGTTATGCGATTTGTTAGATTAAAATTTATGGAATTAGATGAAAATATGTGCGACATATTTGAAAACTATATTTTGAAATCTAATAGAAGAGGATATAGAAGTTACGTTAAGAACTGGGAGAAAGTATATCCATTTATGGAAGAAGGACATATAGAAATTGTTAATACAATTAGAGAACAGATAGTAGAAGGATTACAGGAACTTAGGGATGAGTTTATCAAAAAAGACGCAACAGTTTTTGAAAGAACCAAAGCAGTATATTTGTTTACTGTAAAACATAACATACAGGACAAAATACAGAAAAAAGCAGAAGAATTTAGGGAGAAGAAGGTTGTTGCACTGGAAAAAGAATATAGCCAAATATATGAATCAGTAATTAATGTTTTTGATAGATTAGTTGCCTTAATGGGTGATGAGATTGTAACTACAGAAGAATATAACGATATTTTAGAAGCAGGACTTTCTCAGGTGAAAATAGGAATTATTCCACCGGGAATCGATACAATTATGGTGGGTAATATTGAGAGAACTAGATTAAAGGATACCAAAAAAATATTATTTTTCCTTGGTATGAATGATGGTATTGTTCCTAAAAATAGCACTCCCGGGGGTATTATAACTGATAGTGAGAGAGACATATTAAAGTCTAAGGATTACAAATTAGCACCAACTACAAGGGAAAATATTTTTAAACAGAGAATATATTTATATTCATTATTTGCCAAACCATTAGAACAGATTGTTTTATGTTACAGCAAGTCAGACAGTGATGGTTCAACTTTAAGAAAATCATATATAATTGGAATACTGGAAAAAATGTTTCCTAATATGAAAGAAAAGCATTTTGAGGAAATAGAAATTCCGGTAAGCCACATTACTAACAAAAAAGTTGCCTTACAGTATGTTGCTGAAAACATTAATGCATATAGAAATGGCGAAGATAATCCGAGATTTAATTATTTAAGTAAGATTTTATTGTCGGATAAGTCAACTGCAAAAATAATGAATTTAATATTAGAAGGTGGATTTTATAATAATAACAGGAATGACTTAATGAAAGAATATGCAAAAAAATTATATGGTATTCCTGGTAATATTGGTATAACAAGACTGGAAAATTATGCTAAATGTGCTTATTCACAGTTCCTTTCTTATGGTTTGAAATTAAAGGAAAGAGAAAAATTTTCAATAGAGGCTTATGATATTGGAAATCTTTATCATATAACTATACAGAAGTTTTTTGAAATGGTGAATAGCAAGCAGCTTCAGTGGAAGGAAATTACTGATGAGAAAAGCAGTGAGTTAATTAAAAAAGCAGTGAAATACACTTTTGAAAAATATGATAATGAAGCCCTTGAAGGTTCAGCAAGAAATGCTTTTATAACTAATCAGGTAAAAGAAATAGCTGAGAAAACTGTTAAGGTGTTAATAAATCATATTAATCATGGAAAATTCAAACCGGCAGAATATGAAATACCATTAGAGCATGGAATTGTAGATAGAATTGATACTTATGAAACCGATGATAAGTTATATGTAAAGGTTATTGACTATAAGTCATCAGAAATGGTATTTGACATTACAAAAGCTTATAATGGAATTCAAATGCAGTTATTAGTATATATTAATGATGCAATAAATTACGAAAAGAAGAAAACATCCAAAGAAATTTTACCGGCAGCAGGACTTTATTTTAATATTAGAGATCCATATATGAATATAAGTGGAACAAATGACTTAATTAAGATGCATAGGGATGTTAATAAAGAGGATACAAGAACTGATGAAGAAATTTTAAAGGAAATAGTTTTCAAACAGCAATTACCAAAATTCCAAATGACAGGAATTGTATGTGACAGTAAGGAAGTTATAGATGCTGTAGATGAAGATGTAGAGAAAAACAATGAATCAAAGATTGTAAAAGTATCTTATGACAAATCAGGCAATCCAAAGAAAACAAGTCAGATTTTAGATGAACAAACATATTCTAAACTAATCAAGCATGTATCAAACAAAGCAGATGAGTTAAAGAATGATTTGCTTAGCGGTAAGATTTCAATCAACCCAATAGAGGAACAGTGCAGATATTGTAGCTATAAGGGAATATGCAGATTTGATCAGGCATTGGGAGATAAATACAGACAATTAGAAAGTGTTTCTTTTGGAAATATAGGAGAGTTATTAAATGAAGTGGACAGATAAGCAGTTAGATATTATAAATACCAGAAATCGTAATATTCTTGTTTCTGCGGCAGCAGGTTCCGGAAAAACAGCAGTATTGGTTGAGAGAATTGTAAGCCTTATTACAGATGAGCGTGAAAACATTGATGTAGACCAGTTACTTGTTCTTACATTTACAAGGGCAGCAGCTTCAGAAATGAAAGAGCGATTGAGAGAGAGACTTGAAGAATTACAGGAAAGTAATAATAATGACAATATTGTAAAACAATTAACTTTGCTAAATAATGCAACAATAACTACAATTGACAGTTTTTGTGGAAAAGTAGTCAAAGAAAATTTTGATAAAATTGACTTAGATCCTAATTATAGAATTGCTGAAGAAATAGAAGTAGAATTAATGAAAAACGATATTCTCAACAATATTTTGGAAGAATACTATGAAGAAGGTTCGGAAGAATTTTTAGAGTTGGCAAGAAAATATTCAGGTGGGAAGGTAAACGACAGAATATTTAACATTGTAGATACAATTTATAAAAAGGCTAAAGGGGAAATTAATCCGATTCTTTGGGTTAACAATCTAAAAAACAAATATAAGTTTAACAATTTAGATGACATATTAAACGGAGAAGTATATGGGCATGTTTTTAAGTCAACAGTAGACCAGTTAAATAAATGCAGGGAAGATTTGCAAAAAGCAATAGAGATTTCTGAAATGGATGATGACTTAAAGAGTTTTGGACAAAATTCAAAAGATATGTTGGTAGAAATTGATTATTTATTGGAGCAAAAAGATTTTAAATCTTTAGCTAAATATTACGAGAAACTTACATTACCAAGATTATCGACAGTAAGAAAAGGTAATCCTGAATTAAAGTTAAAGGTAAAAACAATAAATTCTTCAGTAAAAGCAACCGTCGAAAAGCTTAAGGATTTGTACTTTACAGAACCGATTGACGAGATTTATGAAGACTTGGTTAATTGCAGAGAAACAATAGATATATTATGCGAGATTACAATAAAACTTATTGAAAGATTTACAGCGGAGAAAAGAGAAAAGAGAATTGCAGACTTTGACGATATTGCTCACATGGCACTTAATATTTTAAATGACATAGATGGCAATGGAAAGTTACAGCCAACAAAAGTGGCAAAGGATATGTCAAAAAACTATAAAGAAATTATGATTGACGAGTATCAGGACAGCAACTATGTTCAGGAAGCAATTTTAACAAGTGTTTCAAAAGGCTATGGCATTAATAATATGTTTATGGTTGGGGATGTTAAGCAGAGCATCTATCGTTTTAGAAATGCAAAACCTCAGTTGTTCCTTGAGAAGTTTTATTCTTATGAAGAAGACTTGCAGGCAGATAATTGTCTGATTACGCTAGATCAGAACTTTAGAAGTAGAAAGGAAATAATAGACAGTGTAAATTTCTTATTTGACAGAATAATGACCCCTAATTTCGGTGACATTGATTATCAAAAAGGACACAGACTTTCTTTGGGAGCACAGTATGAGAAGATTCCTGAAAGACAGGATAATAGAACAGAATTTATCGGTATACAAACCGGCTCAAAAGAAAAAGAGGCTACATTTGTAGCATCTAAAATCAGGAAATTAACGGACCCGCAAAATGGCTTTATGGTTCAGGGAAAAGATGGGAAAATGCGACTTGCCCAGTACAAGGATATAGTTATTTTAATGCGTAGTGTAAAAAGCAATGCAGGCATATATGTTGAGCAGCTTATGAATATGGGAATTCCTGCATACGCAGATTCTAAGAGCGGATTTTTTGATTCAATGGAAGTGGAAACCATTATGAATATGCTTACCATAATTGACAACCCAAGACAGGACATACCATTAGTTTCGGTACTAACAAGTGCTATGTTTAATTTTACAGATGACGAACTTGCAGTAATTAAGGGAGATAACCGTAAGATTTCATTTCTTGATTCTTTATTGGCTTATCAGGAAACAGGAGATGATTCAAATCTTGTTAAGAAAATTTATGATTTCTTTAAGGAACTTAATTATTACAGAAAACTGGATTATAAGAATTCCGTATATGAAATTATAAATGAAATATTAGAACGAACAGGATTTCAGTATTATGTATCAGCCTTGAGCAATGGAAAGAGAAGATATTTAAATATTGAAAACTTAAAGGAGAAGGCTGCAAACTATGAAAAAACAAGTTACAGAGGACTTTTTAACTTTGTAAGATATATTGAGAAGATTAAGGAGTTAGACAGTGACCAGGGGGAAGCATCAACAGTTAATGAAAATGATAACATTGTAAGAATACTTTCAATTCATAAAAGTAAAGGTTTGCAGTTCCCTATTGTTTTCATTTGTGACACTTCAAGTAACTTTGTTGCAGATGCAGGAACTGTAGATATAAGTGACAATGGCTATGCAGCAGTAGATGCCATTTTTCCGGATGTCAAACTAACCGTTACACCTACATATAGAAAGTATGTAAAGGATTTAAACAAACAGGAAAGTCGTATGGAGTATTTACGTCTTTTGTATGTTGCATTAACAAGAGCCAAGGAAAAGCTGATTATAACAGGACGTGTTGGAAGCAAGTATGAAAAGGAATGTGAGGAAGTCATTAATTCAGAAGATGCTCCACTAACTTATAATCAGATAATGAACAACAGCTCTTTCTTTAAATGGATGCAATTTATATATTTAAAGAATCAGGTTTTAGTTAATAACAGTTTTGTAACTGAAGATGAAATATCGGAAAATGAAGTAGATCAAATGGTAAAATCTGAATTAAAAAAGATGTTACTTGAAACATGGAATAATGCGGAAGTACCAAAGGATGTTTACGACAGACTTATTAAAGATTTTAATTTTGAATATCCTTATATTGAAGATATTAACCTTTGTTCAAAAGCAAGTGTAACTGAACTGAAAAAAGAAAGTATGGCAGATGAAGAAGCAGAAGATTCTTTAGACAAAATCTTTGAAAAAACTTCTGTTCATAAAGAGACGGAAATTGTTCCACAGTTTATGAAAGAGGACAAGGAGTCTTCGGATAGAATATATGGAGCAGAGCGAGGCACAGCATATCATAGAGTTTTTGAATTAATGGATATAGAAAACAAAGAATATTCAAAAGATATAATTACTAATATGATACAGGCTCAAATTGACAGCAAATTATTAACTAAGATTCAGGGAGAGGCTGTTAATCCTTATGATATTTTAAAATTCACAAAAACAAAGGTTTTTGAAAGAATGGCTAAGGCAAAGGAAAGTAATCAGTTATATAGAGAACGACAGTTCCTTTTAGGAGTACAGGCAAAGGAAATTAAGGAACACTCAAACTCAGATGAGTTAATGATTATTCAGGGTATTATTGACGTATGCTTTATAGAGGATGACAGGTATGTGATTTTAGATTATAAGACAGACAATGTTGACTCAATGGATGAATTAAAGCATAGATATAAGAAACAGTTAGAATGTTACAAATTAGCCCTTGAAAAAATCACAGGAAAAAAAGTTTCTGAAATGATAATTTATTCTGTAAAATTGGGAGAAGAAATGACTATATAAAGAATTATTTTGTAAAACCAAGAAGAGACTACATAAAAGAATATGTAGACTAATAGGTGAAGAATATAAATAATTAGATACAAGCAAAATATAAAGTTTAAAGGAGGCAGGTGTAATTCTAAGCATTACCGGAATTATACGATAATATATGAACATACCAAAATATTTACAAAAAGGAGATACCATTGGGGTTACTGCAACATCTGACGGTATTGTAAATGAATTAAAGAAAAAAAGAGTAGAGAATGCAATGAGACAATTATCTGACAGGGGTTACAATGTAATTGCTACAGATAATCTTTTCAAAAGTGATGCAAGAGGCTGTAGTGGTACAGGAGCTGAAAGAGGAAAAGAAATAAATGAATTAATACATAATCCTAATGTTAGAAGCATTATGTCTGCTGCAGGTGGAGATTATTGTATGGAAATGCTTGAATACATTGATTTTGAGTATTTAAGCAAGGATCCAAAATGGTTTCAAGGGTTTTCGGATAATACATGCATAGTTTATCCTTTAGTTACTAAGTATGATACAGCAGCAGTCTATGGATGTCATGTTGGAGATTTTGGAATGAAACCATGGCAGAAACCTGTAGAGGATGCTTTAGGTGTTATTGAAGGAACAACAAAGAAACTTCATTCCTACGATAATTTTGAAGATGAGAGACATGAGTATGTAAGTGGCTATGAGGGCTATTGTGCAGACAAAGAAGTTAGGTGGGTAAACGGTCGTATGGAAGATGAAATTAGTATGACAGGGAGATTGGTAGGTGGCTGTTTAGATGTAATTGTTTTTCTGTTAGGAACAAGCTATGATGGTACGGAAGAATTTATAAATAAATATAAGTCTGACGGAATAATATGGAACCTTGAAAGTTTCAATATGGAGGATACCACAATTATCACTCATCTTTGGCAAATGAAAGAAAAGGGCTATTTTAAAAATGTTAATGGGTTTATTTTTGGCAGACCGTTAATGTACAATTCCTGGAGTAACAGAACTTATGAAGATGCAGTAATGTCGGTTTTAGATGACTTGGATGTGCCAATTATATTTAACAGTGATATTGGTCACAAAGGCCCACAGTTTCCAATTATAGAAGGAGCTAAGGCAAAAATAATCAGTAGTAATGGAAAGGGAATTCTTGAATATATTTAAAAAAAGATATTTTCGAGTTTTAAATGAATGAAAAACAGGATAACCAACTTAATATAGCTTTGGAGACTTCATTGGAGCAATTGGAAAAATCCCGTGAATTATCAGCAGGTTATAATGTGGAAAATGATTCCTGGGATTTAATTATCAAATATTTCGGAGACATAGGCACAATTGAACCTTTAGTTAATAGAATAAAACCTTTATCAGGTGGCTATGCAACTGCTAATGCAAACAGAATTTTTGTAGATGAAATAGCAAATCTTCCAAACGTAATATTTGTGGAAAAACCAAAGAATCTGGAATTTGCTGTTTTAAACGGAAAAAGACAATCCTGCATAAATGAAGTTCAAAATGATTATTTTCAGCTGGATAATGAAACAGAGCCAGGTAACGAAGTACAGCCAAATAATGAAACACAGTCAGATATCAGACGTCAAATAGGAATAGATGAAGAATTCTTTTTTAATAATAAGACACCGTTATTCGGTAGAGGTGTTCTTATCGGTATAATTGACAGCGGAATTAGTTTTACAAACAAAGCCTTTATAGATGAAAGTGGTAATACAAGAATATTAAGGTTATGGGATCAGCAAACAGACAGAGTATATACAAGTGAAGACATTAATAGAGCCTTGGAAAGCAATAATCCTTATGGGATAGTTAATTCAAGAGATGTATCAGGTCATGGAACACATGTTGCAGGTATAGCAGCAGGTAATTTTGCCACAGACAAAAACAATAATTTAGGAATTGCAACAAGAAGTGATTTAATAGTGGTAAAAATGTCTGTGGATAATGAAAATTCATTTCCAAAAACTAATCAGTTAATGGAAGGCGTTGACTTTATTATAAAAGAAGCGAACATTCTGGAGAGACCGGTTGTAATAAATATTAGTTTTGGAAACACATACGGTTCACATGATGGAACATCTTTACTTTCAACATATTTGGATAGTGTTGTAGACAGTAACAGGGCAGTTATTGTTGTTGGAACAGGTAACGAAGGGGGAAGTTCAGGCCATAGCGGAGGGTATTTGGAGCAGGAACCTGTAGAAGTGGAACTTCAAATATCAAATTATGAGAGAGCATTTGGCATACAAATTTGGAAAAACTATGTTGATAAATATAATGTTAGTCTCATATCTCCGTCAGGAGAAAGTACATCAATATTTAGCAGGGAAGGATACATTTATAAGGAGCAATTAGAAGACACAAATATAAATGTTTTGTATGGGACGCCAAAACCTTATAGCATTTTTCAGGAAATATATATTAGTTTAATTCCTAAAAACAATTACCTTGATGCAGGAATTTGGAAAATAAAACTATTTCCTAATAGAATTGTAAATGGACGATATGACATGTGGCTTCCGGGACAGGAGAAAATTAATACAAATACAAAATTTTTGAGACCTGACCCATATACAACTCTTACAATTCCATCTGCAACTAACAAAGTAATATCTGTAGGGGGCTATAATGGAAGAGATGATACCATTGCTACTTTTTCAGGAAGAGGATATACAAGAGAGTACAATATGGTGAAACCTGACATTGTTGCACCGGCTGTAAATATTGTGTCAGCATCCAATAATGGAGGAATAACAGTAAAAAGTGGAACTTCAATGGCTGCACCTTTTGTTACAGGAGCAGCAGCGTTGCTAATGGAATGGGGCATTGTAAATGGAAATGACAGATTTTTATATGGTGAAAAAGTTAAGGCATATTTAATTAGAGGAGCAAGACCCTTGAGCAGTAGAAAAGAACAACCCAATCCACTGGCAGGATTCGGTGCATTATGTCTTTCAAGAAGTTTTCCTGAGTAATATTATTATGCTTTATAAGTATATATAATATACTTATAAAGCATAAAAGACAATAATCAATAGGCATTAGACATAGAAAAGAAAAAGTCTAGAATTAAATTACACATTGAAGAGTTATGTTTTAATAATTTTCAAGGCTTGACGGAAATATATTAGTACAGGAGATGGAGGTAAAAATGTCATATTATGCTTTAAATTTATATATCTTTTTATGTTGAAACATTTCCGTAAAAAAGTTAAAATCAGAATGAGTATAATTACATATTAAGACTGGTTATACTATAAAAAAACAAATAGTTGAAGAATAAACATCAATTAGCTAAATGATTAATAATCAATAAAAAGCAATTGGTTAATATTTAACAAACTAAACAAAATAATTTAAACAATTAATAGCTAAATAAACAGTTAGGAGGAGAATATTATGGCAATTATTGAAGTAAATAAAGATAATTTTGAAGAGGAAGTTTTAAAGTCTGATAAGAAAGTGTTAGTTGATTTTTGGGCAGACTGGTGTGGACCATGTAAAATGTTAAGTCCTGTAATAGATAAGCTTGCAGAAGAATTAGATGATGTAAAAGTATGTAAGGTAAATGTTGATACAGAGCCTACAATTTCAATTGAGTACAATATTATGAGTATTCCAACATTAATTGTATTTGAAAATTGTGTTGAGGTAAACAGATCAGTGGGACTTGTATCAAAAGAAGAAGTTTTAGAATTACTAAAATAAAACTGCTTGTGTGAAAATATTAAATTAGCAGTAAATTACAGTAATTAATAGCAATTTAAAGATTAATGGACACATTATATTTTAATTCTATCAATTTATTAAGATACTATATAAGAGATAGAGTATGGATAGTTGTAATAGATTGCTGTGATAATGGCTTAATAATCGATGGTTTAGAAATCTGCAGTATATTACAGAATTTTTACTGAAAGATGGAGTTTTAAGATACGAGGAGATTAACTGATGAAAATTAATAGAACAATACTTATTGTTGAAGATGAAGAAAAATTAAGAACAACTGTAAGTGATTTTTTGAAATTATATGACTATAACATTATTGAAGCAAAAAATGGTGAAATGGCATTGGAACAATTTGAAAAAAACATTCACTCAATTGACTTAGTTTTACTAGATATAATGCTTCCAATTTATGATGGTCAGTATGTTTTACAGAAGATAAGAGAAACATCAGAGGTTCCAGTTATTATGATGACAGCAAAATCGGGAGATGTGGAACAGGTAAAAAGTTTTGGAAATGGTGTAGACGATTACATTAAGAAACCGTTTATGTTAGCTCTTTTGAAAGCAAGAATTGAAGCAGTTTTAAAAAGAACATACAAATCAGAGAACAGATATGAGAAGCTTGAAGCTGGCAAACTTTCATTGGATTGCAAAGCAAGGAAAGTGTATGTAAATAACCAATATATAGTTACAACACCAAAGGAATTTGATTTGTTAAGTTTCTTTATTGAAAATCAAAATGTCACTTTGAAAAGAGAGCAGATTCTTGATGCTGTATGGGGACCGGATTATGACGGGACTTATAGAACAGTTGACACAATTGTAAAACAGATAAGAATAAAATTAAGTGATGAGTGTCCATATATTAAATCAATATATGGCATTGGCTATATTTTTGAGGTTGAAGATGTTTAAAACAATAAAAAGCCGAATGATATTTATGCAGACAATTACAATCCTTTTTATATTGGGTATATTGTTTGTTTTATTTAGTGCATTTGCAGAGGATTATTATTTCAGCAGAAAGATTGGGGTAATTAAGCAATCATTCAGTGTGTTGCAAAAAGAGGATATATCCGGTCTTACATATAAAAACAGGTATATTATTTCATTTGAAGAACAAAAGTTGAGATTTGTTATTGCAAATGAAAAATTCGAACCAATATATGTAACGTCAAGAATAAAGAACTTGAAGCCTATGGCACAAAATGCAAAGGCAAAAGCAAAGGTTGAAAACAGCATAGTTACCAAACTCTATAGATTCTCCGAAAAAGAAATAGTTACAAACAATGGTGTGGGAAGAATTTCGGGACGTGGAATAATAACTCAAGATGGCCACAAATATTATTTATATGTATATGAATTAAAAAGCAATATGAAAATACATTTATCATTTTACAAGTTATTCTTTGGAATAATGTTAATTCTTGTTGCTGTTGTTGGAGTTGTTGTTTCAGTTGTAATTTCTAATCGAATTTGTAAACCAATAAGACAAATTGAAGAAAATACAAAGCTTGCTGTAAAGAATAACTTTGAACTTAATATTAATGAAAACCAGGAATTTGTTGAACTTTCCAGTTTAGCACATAGTATTAATATTATGCTGGCAAAGATTAGGGAACAGATTACTGAATTGGAAAATGAAATAGAAAATAAAACAAAAGTTGAAAATCTCAGAAAGCAGTTTGTAAACAATGTTTCCCATGAAATGAAAACTCCACTTGCCATTATTTCAAGTCAGGTGGAAATGTTAGAACTATTGCAGGATAAGCAGAAAAAGAAGGAATATTGTCAGTCTATCATAGAGGAAACGGAGAATATGTCTCAAATGATTAATGACATGATAGTTATATATTCAATGCAAAGTGCAGAGGAAGAGTTAATGGTTGTAAGTGCTGATATTAACGAACTTGTAGAATTCACTTGTAGAGATTATGATAAGCTTTTCTTTACGAAAAACATTTCTCTTCATGAAAGCTATACTGAAAAATGTATGGCAGAAGTTAATGAAAGATTTTTCACTCAGGCAGTAAGTAATTACATAACAAATGCAATAAAACATTGCAAAGAAGAAGGTAATGTTTACGTTAGAGTTATGTCTGGCGAAAACAATATTAAAGTCGAAGTTGAAAATGATGGAAAACATATACCTGAAGAAAACATTGAAAATATTTGGAACATGTTTTATCAGGGCAACGACAATGCAACCTTAAATGGACAAAAAGGTAGTGGACTTGGTCTATATCTTGTAAAAAGCATTGTAGAGTTACATCATGGAAAGTACGGGTGTGAAAATGTTGAGAACGGTGTTGTTTTCTACATTGAATTACCTAAAGTGCAAAAAAACAATTAATAGAAAATTGAAATAAGTTAGTGCCAACGGTATAATCCTAATAGGTATAAGGTGAAACGTTAAGTAACATTTATAGATTAGGAGGAAATTATGATTAATTTTGCAACCGTTGGCACTAATTTTGTTGTAGATTGGTTTATTAAGGCAACTTCAAAATGCGATAGCTTGAAATACAAGGGAACATATTCAAGAAATATTAATAAAGCAAAAGAGTTCGGTGAAAAGTACGGAAGCACTCTTTTCTTTGATGATTTAGATAAGCTTGCAAAATGTGATAGCATAGACGCTGTTTATATTGCAAGTCCAACATCCTTTCATTTTGAACAGGCTCTTAAAATGATTGAAAATAAGAAACATGTATTTGTTGAAAAGCCTATGGCAAGTAATAGCAGGGAAGTGGAAATTTTAATTGAAAAAGCAAATGAAAACAATGTGGTTTTAATTGAAGGTATGCGGTCTGTTTATGATGATGGATTTAAGGCAGTGGAAAAGGCTATAGAAAAAATAGCTCCTGTAAGAAGAGCAAGTTTTAAACTATGCCAATATTCATCAAGATATAATAAGTTCAAAAATGGTATTGTGGAAAATGCTTTCAACCCTAAATTTTCAAATGGAGCAATTATGGATATTGGAGTATATTGCGTTCATCCAATGGTAAAATTATTTGGGATGCCTGAGCAAATTGATGCAAGCGCCATTATTTTACCGGATAGTATAGACGGAGAAGGAACTATATCCCTTAAGTATAAGGATATGTTGGCAGACATAACCTATTCAAAAATTTCAAATGGTTTTACACCAAGTGAAATACAAGGTGAAAAAGGAGCAATTTTAATTGAAGCAATAGATAGTCCAAGACGTGTAATAGTTCGTTACAACGATGGAACTACAGAGGAAGTCTATAACGTAGAGTTAGACAATAATCTGGTATTTGAAGCGAAAGAGTGGGAGACAATGATAAATAGCCATGACTATAGTGATAAACATAGCAAATATTCACTTATGGCACTTCAAATTATGGACAAGGCAAGAGCAATTCAGGGGATAGTTTTCCCTGCAGATAAAAAACACTAACAATTTGTCGGAAAATCTGTTAGAATACTACAGGAAAAAAATTTAAAGAGGTATAAAAAATGTTAAACGCGAAGCAGGCAACAGTAAAATATTCAGAAGGAGGAATGGGAAAAACAACCATGCCATTAGGTAAAATGTTTGCATTGGCATTTATGGCAGGTATGTTTATTTCATTTGCAGGTGTTGCATCATCGGTTGCTGCAACAACAGTAGAAAATGCATCACTTGGAAAGTTAATAGCAGCATTAGTATTCCCGGCAGGACTTGCAATGGTAATACTAAACAATTCAGAACTTTTTACAGGAAACAACTTATTAATTATTTCAGTATTAGATAAACGTATCAAATTTTATTCAATGCTTAAAAACTGGATAGTAGTATATATTGGAAATTTTGTCGGTTCTATTTTTGTTACAGGCGGTTATGCATTAGGTCATGAATTTTCATTATTTAACAACGGTGTAGCAAAGAATATTATGACAACAGCAGTTGCAAAATGTAATCTTTCTTTTTCAGATGCATTTATTAAAGGTATATTCTGTAACATATTAGTTTGTGTGGCAGTTATGATGGCACTTACAGCTGAAAGAGTATCAGGTAAAATCATGGCATTGTTCTTACCAATTATGGTATTCGTTATTTCAGGGTTCGAGCATAGCGTCGCAAACATGAGTTATATAAGTGGTGGTTTATTTATTCACTCACAGTATGGTAGCCTTGGAATAGATACAGCAGGTCTTACATGGTATAACTTTATAGTAAGTAACTTAGTTCCCGTTACACTTGGAAATATTGCTGGTGGCTTGTTTATTGGATTTATGTTTTGGTTTACTGCAAGAGATAAGAAATAATAAACATTGCAAAAACAAGTTCCCAAAGAAGTATTCCCATTTTTACGGAGAAGAAATTAAAATTATAATTTAAAAATATATACGCAAACAAGGCGAAAGATACAACAACACTAATTACAAAAATTCCTATATCAACCGGAAGAATAGATGTTTTGGTGTATGACGTATATAAATAAAATAGAACAGGTGTTAAGATTAAACCGCAAACTAATCCTATGAATGAAGATAGGAAGTAGTTGCGGTTTTTCTTTCCGTAAATAAAATATCCCGGAACAATCCACAATAACATAGGAAAATATAAAAGTTTTAAATGTTCAAAAACACTTTCATTAATAGGGGAGAATAAACCTACAATTACATTTTTTCCCGACCAGTCATAAAAGAAGTGGAGAAGAGAGCCAAAAACAATTGTAAAAATAATGCCACTGATAATATATTTTTTGAAATTTTTATACATAAAGCCACCTTCAATTAAATTCATATTAACAGTGTATGTAGAAATAAGGGAAATATACTAAAGATAAGATAGAGTAAAAAATAGAGTGGACTAGAGGGGAGTCGAACCCCTGTCCAAAAATCCTTCCACTGTTCTTCTACTATCATAGTCAGTTATTTGACATTCCCTTAAGATAACGGGAACTAACACCCTTTACCTCTTAGTAGCTTCATAATGCTCCTAATTACTCAAAGCTTTGTAATTAGGGTTCCCTACGAAAGTCGATGCCAACTAACAAGCTGTAGGAGACTTATTAGTGACAGCTGCAACTAGGCAGCGTAAGCTAAATTATCTTCAGCGTTTAATTTTAAAGTTGTGATTTAACGTATCACCTACGGATAGCTTCACCAGATTCCAAATCCCTGTCGAAACCAGTACTAGCCCATAAATATTAAATTGTGCAAGTATTATGTTAAACTTTTAAGGCATAAAAGTCAATAATAAAAAAGTTACCAAATTGTAAAAAAACAAATATTTGTCTAATAAAAAAAAGGAAAGCCAGGTAAAAAACACTGTAAACAATAAAGAAAAATAAGAAATATTAATAAATTTAAGAACATATAGGAAAAAATAATAGCACAGGGAGAAAGGAGAAAAGGTAACTGAGTCTTCAAAGAATACTCCAAATACAAACAACAACGGTTCAGTAAAAGCCACAGGTAATTCAACAAATAGTGCTGCATCAAATGCTCCACACACAGGAGAAACAAATGGTATTTACGGTTGGCTATCAATATTTGGAATGGCATTAGCATTAAGTTTTTCATTCTAATACACATAATAAACACAACTTTTTGTTAATTTAAAATTATTATGATACAATAACTAAAAGTATAGCAGGAGGAATAATGGATATGTCAAAGTTGAAAATATTAGTTGTAGATGATGAAGCAAGAATGAGAAAATTAGTGAAAGATTTCCTTGTTAGAAAAGACTATGAAGTAATAGAAGCGGCTGATGGGGAAGAGGCTATTGACTTATTTGTTGAACATAATGATTTTGATTTAATTATATTGGATGTAATGATGCCAAAGATGGATGGCTGGGAAGTATGCAGGGAAATTAGAAAATTCTCAAAGATTCCAATTATTATGCTTACTGCAAAAAGTGAGGAAAGTGATGAATTATTAGGATTTGAATTAGGTGTGGATGAATATATTTCAAAACCTTTCAGTCCAAGGATTTTGGTGGCAAGAGTTGACGCAATTCTTAGAAGAACTAATAAGATTGACCAAAATGAAATTGAGCAGGCAGGAGATATTGAAATTAATAAGGCTGCACATTTAGTAAAAGTTCATGGAGAAATTGTAGACTTAAGTTTCAAGGAGTTTGAACTTCTTACATACTTTGTTGAAAATGAAGGTATAGCCTTATCAAGAGAAAAAATCTTAAATAATGTTTGGAATTACGATTATTTTGGCGATGCTAGAACAATCGATACTCACGTAAAGAAACTTAGAAGCAAATTAGGCGACTGTGGAAAATACATTCTTACTATTTGGGGAATGGGATACAAGTTCGAGGTAAATTAATGAAAAAATCAATAAGATATAAAATGGCTGCTTTAATAGTTATTATTATGACATTGTCAATGGCATCACTTGTAATATATAGCAGTCTTTTTATGGAGAAATATTATACGAAAACAAAACAGGATTCCATAAAGGAAGTTTATTACAAAATAAAGCAGGTTGTAAAAGAAGACAGTACATTTTCTGATGATTCAAGCACTAAGTCGGTAAATAAGACCTGTGAAAAGGCAGGGGCTACATCTATTGTAGTAGATGACTCTGGTAATGTTGTTTACGACTATGGTGCCGGTAAAATGCTTGAAGACAGATGGCGTGACATTATTTTTGGTCGAAATATTATGCAAAACAAGACACCTACTCTTGTGGAAAAAGGCAATGGGTATAAAATTCATTCCACAGTAGATAAGGAGTCTTCTGATAAATATTATGAATTAACCAGCACTTTGTCTAACGGTTATACAATAATGATTCGTATGTCAGTGGAAAGCTTTAAGGAAAGTATAAGTATTTCTAATAAATTTTATTTAGGTATAGGAGTTGTTGCAATATTAGTGGCAACAATAATTATTTTAATTGTAACCAGCAGATATACTAAACCACTGTTGGAGTTGGCAGATATTTCAAAGAGAATGTCGAATTTGGATTTTGATGTTAAGTACAAGGGGCATCATAATGACGAGTTAGGTGTTCTTGGAAACAGCATGAATGATATGTCGGATAAATTGGAGAAAGCCATTACTGATTTGAAGTCTGCTAATATTGAACTTCAAAAAGATATTGAAAAGAAAAATGAAATAGATGAAATGCGAAAAGAGTTTATCTCAAACGTATCTCATGAATTAAAAACACCAATTGCTTTAATACAGGGTTATGCTGAGGGGCTTCAGGACGGAATTACAGAAGATCCGGAAGATATGAAGTATTATTGTAATGTTATTATTGATGAGGCTTCCAAAATGAATAAGATGGTTAAGAACCTTCTTACATTAAACCAGTTAGAGTTTGGTGACACACATGTTAATCTGGAAAGATTTGATATTGTATCAGTAATTAAAGGTGTTATTGCTTCCCTTAAGATTAAGTTGGAAGAAAAGGATATTAATGTAACTTTTGATTATAATGAACCTTTATATGTATACGCAGATGAGTTCCAAATTGAGGAAGTAATTACTAATTATTTGAACAATGCAATCAATCATGTTGACGAAAACAAAATAATTAAAGTAGAAATTACTGAAAAAAATGGTATAGTAAGAGTAGCGGTTTTTAACACTGGAAAAAACATTCCGGAAAATGAACTGGAAAATATTTGGATTAAATTCTATAAAGTTGACAAAGCAAGAACAAGAGCCTACGGTGGAAACGGTATTGGACTTTCTATTGTTAAGGCAATAATGGACAGACATAATAAAGAATGTGGTGTTGTAAATAAAGAAAATGGAGTGGAATTTTGGTTCCAGTTAGACTGCAATAATTCAGAGGAGAGACTTGATTAATGATAGCAATTATTGATTATGATGCAGGAAACATTAAGAGTGTTGAAAAGGCATTTCAGTTTTTAGATCAGGATACTATTTTATCAAGAGACAGAGATGAAATACTTTCAGCAGACAAGGTTGTATTACCGGGAGTTGGTTCTTTTGGTGATGCAATGAAAAAATTAAAAGAATACAATTTAGTGAACACAATATATGATGTTGTGGATAAGAAGATTCCTTTTTTGGGAATATGTCTTGGACTTCAGTTATTGTTTGAAAGTAGTGAGGAGACACCGGGAGTGGCAGGTCTTGGAATTTTACTGGGAGAGATTGTTAAATTCCCTGAAACACTGGGCTTTAAAATTCCACATATTGGCTGGAATTCCCTAGAACTTACAAACAATGGCCGCCTATTTAAAGATATTGACCAGCAGGCGTATGTTTATTTTGTTCATTCTTATTATTTAAAAGCAAGAGAAGAGGAAATAGTAAAGGCAAAAACAAACTACATTACTGATTTTCATTCATCAGTTGAAAAAGACAATGTTTTTGCGTGCCAGTTTCATCCTGAAAAAAGTGGTGATGTTGGCTTGAAGATACTGGACAATTTTGCAAATATTTAAAGTAAGAATGGAGACAGAATATGCATACAAAGAGAATTATTCCATGTTTGGATATAAATAACAACAGAGTAGTTAAAGGGACTAATTTCGTCAATTTAAGGGATGCCGGAGATCCTGTTGAAGTAGCTAAGGCTTACAACAAAGCAGGGGCAGATGAGCTTGTTTTTTTGGATATAACAGCAACATCTGATCATAGAGCCACTGTTACCGAATTAGTTAGAAAGGTTGCGGAACAGGTATTTATTCCTTTTACAGTTGGTGGAGGAATTAGAACTGTTGATGACTTTAAGGCGCTTTTACGTGAGGGAGCTGACAAGATTTCAATTAATTCATCAGCTATAATGAATCCTAATTTAATAAGTGAAGCAGCGGACAAGTTTGGAAGTCAGTGCGTAGTTGTGGCAATTGATGCAAAGAGACGTGAGGATGGAAGTGGCTGGAACATTTTCAAAAACGGTGGCAGAATCGATATGGGAATTGATGCCGTTGAGTGGGCAATGAAGGCAAATGAACTTGGAGCAGGAGAGATTCTTCTTACAAGTATGGATTGTGACGGCATTAAGCAGGGTTATGACCTTGAATTAACAAGAACAATTGCAGAGAATGTTTCAATTCCTGTAATTGCATCAGGTGGCGCAGGAAAGGAAGAACATTTCTTAGAAGCATTAACAGATGGTAAAGCAGACGCAGCTCTTGCTGCATCATTGTTCCATTATAAGGAATTGGAAATAAGCGATTTAAAGAAATATCTAAACGAAAATGGGGTTTCTGTTAGATTATAACTATACTCAAATAGCTATACTAAAAAAAGAAAATAGTAATAGTTAAAGAAGAAAATAGTAATAGTTAAAGAAGAAAATAGTAATAGTTAATCAGACAGAAAAATAGTTAATTACAGAAGAGAGTGATACAAATGAAGTATTATTTTATAATTAATCCTATAAGTGGAAAAATTAACAAACAATTATTAGAAAAGAATATAAGAGAGGCATGTCTTAAAAGACAGGTGCCTTACAAAGTTATGTACACAAAGAAAACAGGTGATGCACAGTATCTGGCAAAAAAAATACCTGATGAGGAATGTGTAGTTTTTTCCGTTGGTGGTGACGGTAATTTAAACGAAGTACTTAACGGAATTGCAAAATCTGAAAACAAGATTCTTGGAAATATTCCAACAGGCAGTGGAAATGATTTTGATAAAACCCTAAAGCAGTATCAAAATGGAATACTGAATATTGACTTAGGAAAAATCAATAACAGATTTTTTATAAATGTGGCGTGTCTTGGACTGGATGCAGATGTGGCAAATAACATATCATTTATAAGAAAGAAAAAATGGATTCCGGTTTCTCAAAGATACAATGCAAGTCTTGTATACTCCTATTTTAAATATAAGTTTAAGGACTTAAAAATAACAATGGGAGAAACTCAGGTAGAAAATTCTTGCACAATTCTTGCAGTTGGAAATGGACAGTATTATGGTGGCGGTTTTAGAATCGCACCTCATGCTTTATTGGAAGATGGTATGTTTGACATATATTTTGTTGAAAAATTGCCTAAACCTAAGATTATTCCAATTCTAATTAAACTGTTAAGAGGAAAACACGAAAATTCAGAGTACGTTACAAGATTTTCAGAAAACAAGATTATAATAGATACTGATGAGTTATGTACTTTTAATGTTGATGGAGAAAAAATGACGTCAAATCATTTTGAAATCATTAATATTCCAGGTGGCATAAAAGTATATAACGACAGGAATTTTATTGATGAAATTTTGCAGAAGGAAGAGAAAAAATAGTTTATCAGATAAATGAGGACAAATAATTTATTTTATAAATGATTCGGTTTATAAATGAGTACCAACAGATTGGTATATAAATTAGTACAAGAGGGAGTTTTTATGTCAATGATAACAAATGACTGGCTTGAGCCTTTAAGCAGTGAGTTTAGAAAAGGATATTACAGTCAGTTATACAATTTTGTAAAAGATGAATACAGTAAAACAGTTGTATATCCTCCCGCAGAGGATATTTTCAATGCATTTCATTTTACACCTTTAAAAGATGTAAAAGTTTTATTATTAGGGCAGGATCCTTACCATAATGAACACCAGGCACATGGGTTGTCTTTTTCAGTTCAGCCGGGACAGGATATTCCGCCATCTCTTGTAAATATTTACAAGGAATTACATGATGATTTAGGATGCTATATTCCAAATAACGGTTATTTGAAAAAATGGGCAGACCAGGGAGTTTTATTACTAAACACAGTTTTGACTGTTAGAGCACATCAGGCAAATTCTCATCAGGGACATGGTTGGGAACAGTTTACTGATGCGGTAATTCAGGCAGTTAATGCACAGGACAGACCAATTGTGTATATGTTGTGGGGAGCACCTGCAAGAAGAAAAAAAGCAATGCTCACTAACCCAAAACATTTGATTTTAGAAGCACCACATCCAAGCCCTTTATCAGCTTACAGAGGCTTTTTCGGATGTAAACATTTCAGCAAGGCAAATGAGTTCTTAAAGGCAAGCGGCCTAGAGCCAATAGATTGGCAAATAGAAAATATATAAAGGAGAGAAGAAATGGCAGTAAATTCAATTGATGCGGAAGACGATCAGTTTGCATATCGTTATGACACACAGTTATTAATCGAAAGAAGAGATAAAGATTTAGATGAGGATGAAATTTCTGATTACATAACAGATAATTTTGAAGGAAACAGTTTAATTGCAGCAGGAGATGAAGATTTAGTAAAAATTCATTTCCATACAAATGAACCTTGGAAAATATTAGAATACTGCAATACTGTTGGTGAAATCTTCGACATTGTTGTGGAAGATATGATTAGACAGGCAAATGGATTGCAGGGGTAGTAATATCTAAATATAAAAAAGAATGTTAAACCTAAATAAAAATCGGTTAATAGTAGATTACAACTATTAACCGATTTTTTGTTTTACTTTATAATTTTGAAATTATCTAATTATCTATTTTTTTTCCTGATTTAGTCGTTTGTTTGCAGTTGCAAGCATTAACTTAATTCGGTTAAGCTGGTTTACTTCGCTGGCACCGGGATCATAGTCAACGGCTACAATATTTGCATCAGGATTCATGGCTCTTAATTTTTTAATTACACCTTTACCTACAATGTGGTTTGGTAAACATGCAAAAGGCTGAGTACAAATAATATTTGGAACGCCATCATGTAGCAAATGAAGCATTTCACCTGTTAAGAACCAACCTTCACCTGTCTGGTTACCTATAGAAACAACTTTTTCAGCCATTTCGCTCATTTCCCATATATCGGAAGTAGGAGTGAAGTGCTTGCTCTCAATAAGTGCCTTTTTGGCTGAATTTCTAAACCATTCAATAGCTTTGATACCTAAATTGTTAATACGAACTGATTTTTTATCAAAACCTAAATTCTCGTATTTAAAAGTAGCATTTCTAAATCCATATAGGAAGAAGTCTACCAAGTCAGGCATTACAGCTTCAGCACCTTCTGACTCTAATAATTCAACTAAGTTATTGTTAGCAGTAGGAGAAAATTTAACAAGAATTTCACCTACAATACCAACTCTAGGTTTCTTAATATCTTTTACAGGAATGGCATCAAATTCTTTAACAATTTTTTTCATGTTTTTCTTAAAACGTCTGATACCAAGTTTATTATCGGCAAGTTCTTTACATAATTTATATTCCCATTTTTTATGTAAAGCATCAGTTTCGCCTTCGTTTAATTCATAAGGTCTTGTTCTGTAAACAACTCTCATAAATAAGTCACCGTACATTGCAGCTTCAACAGCCTTAATAGCAAACTTTGGTGTAATCTTAAAGCCACTGTTTTTCTCTAAGCCCTGTAGTGAAAGAGAAAGAACAGGAATATGTGACATACCTGCTTTTTCAAGAGCACGTCTAATGAAACCAATGTAGTTAGTTGCACGACAACCGCCACCTGTCTGAGTAATAATAACTGCTGTTTTGTTTAAGTCATATTTACCTGAAAGCAAAGCTTCCATAATCTGACCAACAACAATTAAAGAAGGGTAGCAGGCGTCATTGTTTACATATTTTAAACCTACATCTACGCATGATGGTTTACTGTCCATTACTTCAAAGTTGTAACCACATGAATTTAAAGCAGCCTGAAGCATTTTGAAATGAATTGGACTCATCTGTGGTGTAAGAATTGTGTATTTATCCTCATACATTTGTTTTGTAAATTCAACCTTGTTAATTGAAGAAGGCTGAATTGTTCTTTCAAAATGATTTTCTGAACGAACTCTAATTGCTGCAAGAAGTGAACGAATACGGATTCTTGCGGCACCTAAGTTATTTACTTCATCAATTTTAAGTACAGTGTAGATTTTTCCTGATTTAGTTAAAATATCACTAACGCAGTCAGTAGTTACAGCATCTAAACCACATCCAAAAGAGTTTAACTGAACAAGGTCTAAATCGTCTCTTGTTTTTACATAGTTAGCTGCACGATATAATCTTGAGTGATACATCCACTGGTCAGATACAATCAACGGACGTTCAACTTCTGCCAAATGAGAAATTGAGTCTTCAGTTAAAACAGCAAGACCGTATGAATTAATCATTTCAGGTATACCATGATTTATTTCAGGGTCAACATGGTATGGACGGCCTGCAAGAACAATACCACGCTTTCCGTTTTCTTCCATGTATTTAAGAGTTTCTTCACCTTTTTTTGCCATATCGTTTCTTGAGTTAAGAAGTTCTTCCCAAGCTAAGTGAGCAGCTTCCTTAACCTCGCCGGCATTAATTCCAAATTCTTTTCCAAACTCTTCAACAAGTCTTGAAGTAATTGTTTCTTCATTTGTGAGAGCCATGAAAGGATTCATAAACTTCATTGAAGGATCTTCTAATTCTTCAACGTTGTTCTTTATATTTTCTGCATAAGATGTAACAATAGGACAGTTATAATGGTTGTTTGCATCAGGCGTTTCGTTTCTCTCGTATGGTATACAAGGATAGAAAATAAATTTAACACCCTGTTTAATTAACCATGTAATGTGTCCGTGTACAAGTTTTGCAGGATAACATTCCGATTCACTAGGTATTGATTCAATACCCATTTCGTAAAGTTTATGTGATGATTCTGGTGAAAGAACAACACTATAGCCAAGTTTCTTAAAGAATGTAGCCCAGAATGGGAAATTTTCATACATATTAAGAACTCTTGGAATACCTACAATTCCTCTAGGTGCATTGTCTGGTGACAATGGCTCATAATCAAACATTCTTTTAAGTTTATATTCAAAAAGGTTTGGTATGTTATCTTTGTTTTTCTGGCCACCAATACCTTTTTCACATCTGTTACCACTTATAAATCTTCTGCCATCAGAGAATTTGTTGATTGTAAGTAAACATGAGTTTGTACAACCTTTGCATCTAGTCATTGAAGTTGTGTATGTAAATTCTTCTAACTGCTTAAGATTCAACATTGTTGTAGGCTCGCCTTTATATCTGGCTCTTGCAATAAGAGCAGCACCGAAAGCACCCATAATACCTGCAATGTCAGGTCTGATTGCGTGGATGTGGGCAACTTTTTCCAAACTTCTTAAAACGGCGTCATTGTAGAATGTACCACCCTGAACAACAATTTTTCTACCAAGGTCTCTGGCATCTGATATTTTAATAACTTTATATAAAGCATTTTTTATAACTGAGTATGCCAAACCGGCAGAAATGTCTGCAACGCTGGCCCCTTCCTTTTGAGCCTGTTTAACATTTGAATTCATAAATACTGTACATCTTGTACCAAGGTCAGTTGGATTAGAAGCGAATAAAGCTTCTTTGGCAAAATCTTCAACAGAATAGTTAAGAGATTTTGCGAAGGTTTCAATAAATGAACCACATCCTGAAGAGCAGGCTTCGTTTAACTGAACACTGTCAACAGAATTGTTTTTAATCTTGATACACTTCATGTCCTGACCACCGATATCAAGAATGCAGTCTACCTGTGGCTCAAAAAATGCAGCCGCATTATAATGGGCAACAGTTTCAACTTCGCCTTCATCTAAAAGAAGGGCATTTTTTATTAAAGCTTCACCATAACCTGTTGAACAGGAACGGACAATGTGAGCATCTTTTGGAAGCTTTGCGTAAATATCTTTAATTGAATTAATAATTGTTTTTAACGGATTACCGTTGTTTCCGCTATAGAAAGAGTAGAGTAATGTACCGTCTTCGCCAACTAAAGCTGCCTTAGTTGTAGTAGAACCTGAGTCAATACCAAGGTAGCAGTTACCACTGTAAGATGCCAAGTCACCTTTTTTAACTTTTGCCTTATTATGTCTTTCAGTAAACTTGTCATAAGCTTCCTGATTCTGGAATAATGGCTCCAATCTCTTGATTTCCATTGACATCTGAACACCATGAGATAACTGTTCGTATAAGTCATCAATGTCTACTTTAATATTTTCTTTATGATTTAATGCTGCACCTGTAGCGGCAAATAAATGAGAATGTTCCGGTGCAACAACATGTTCGTCGTCTAATTTTAAAGTCCTGATAAATGCATTTTTTAATTCAGGTAAGAAATGAAGGGGACCACCAAGGAAAGCAACTGTCCCTCTAATTGGTTTACCACAGGCTAAACCTGAAATAGTCTGATTTACAACAGCCTGAAAAATTGAAGCTGCCAAATCTTCTTTTGTGGCACCTTCGTTAATAAGTGGCTGTATATCTGTTTTCGCAAATACACCACAACGGGCTGCAATAGGATATATTTCCTGATAATTTTTTGCATATTCATTAAGACCTGAAGCGTCTGTCTGTAAAAGTGAAGCCATCTGGTCAATAAAAGAACCTGTACCACCGGCACAGATACCATTCATTCTTTGTTCGATACCATTTGTAAAATAAATAATTTTGGCATCTTCGCCACCTAATTCGATTGCTACATCAGTTTGTGGTGCATAATCTTCAAGAGCAGTAGATACTGCCACAACTTCCTGTACAAATGGCACTTTCAAATGTTCAGAAAGTGCTAAACCACCTGAACCTGTAATCATAGGACTTAATTCAATTGAACCTAACTGTTTACGTGCCTTATCTAAAAGTAAAGCTAAAGTTTCCTGAATATTTGCATAATGTCTTTCGTAATCTGAAAAAACAAGATTGTTATCTTGGTCAAGTATTGCAATTTTTACAGTGGTAGAACCAATATCAATACCTAAACTATAATTTGCATTCTCGTTCATATTTGCCTCCTAATTACCCTTATTAATACGAGTAACGTATATTAAATATATGTTTTATTACCTATTGAAATGCTTTTGACATAAAAATATCAAAATCGACTTATTATTATATTATAAATAGGAAAAAAAAACAACAGAAAAAGCTGTGAAAAAAGTTTGTTTACAAACTAAAAGAAAAAGCTGTACTTTGTTTGACAAAGTACCCTGTAGAAATTATACTGTAATATGGTTATTTAGAACAAAGAATGTGACTTATAACCCTCTAGAAATTAGATGGGATTGTTATATTAGGAAAATAAGGAGATTAGAATGTCAGAATTTAATAGAAGAAAACAGAGTTTTTCAATTCCAAATTTACCATTGTATTTAATCATTGCTTATGTAATAGGATATGTTATTCAGTTGACAACTCCTGAACTATATCAGTTTTTACAGTTTAATCCATACGAGATCTTTCAGGGACAGATATGGAGAGTGGTTACATGGATTTTAGTACCACCTGAAAGTTTAGGAATTTTTACTATTATTATGTTATTCCTATATTATTCATTGGGACGTGAACTTGAACATACATGGGGAAGTGAACGCTTCACAAAGTATATTTTTTCAGGAATTATATTTACAGTAATAGCAGGACTTATTTTATATGTAGTTCTTACTGTTATTTATGGAACAGCCATGGGCAGTATATTTGGAGTAATTATTGGTGGCTATGTAAGCACATATTACATTAACATGTCTATATTTTTAGCATACGCTTTTACTTATCCGGAACAGGAATTACTGTTATATTTCATAATTCCAATTAAGATTAAATGGTTTGGATTCCTATATGTAGCATATATTATTTATGACATTATCAGTGCGTTTAGAACAAGTATGAATTTAGGTTTAATAGTGCTTGTGTTAATTGCCGCATCATTACTTAATGTTGTTATATATGTTATTTTAGATAAAAAATCAGGAAGAAGACCTTCCTCAATAAAGAGAAAAGCACAATATAATAAGTCAATTAAAAAAGCAAAGCCTAATGTTTATGCAAATGGTGCAAGACATAAATGTGCTATATGTGGCAGAACAGAATTAGATGATCCTACATTAACATTTAGATATTGCTCAAAATGTTCAGGAAATAAGGAATATTGTCAGGAACATTTATTTACACATGAACATAAATAAGAACTATGGTTTATGATTTGTGTGAAGTGTGATTTATAATGCAATGACTAGGAATTAATGCTATATCCTGTTGAAATGTAGCAGGTCCAAACATAAAAAAATGAAACGTAAAAAATATTAAAGGAATAAATAATATGCAGGAACAATTTAGCAGAAGTGCAGGTGTGTTAATGCCTGTTAGTAGCTTACCGGGTCCATACGGAATTGGAACTTTTGGGAAAAAAGCTTATGAGTTTGTAGATAACTTAGTTAAAGCAAGACAGAAATATTGGCAGGTGTTACCTCTTGGACCTACAAGTTTTGGAGACAGCCCTTATGCTTCTTTTTCTGCTTTTGCGGGAAATCCATATTTTATAGATTTAGATATGTTGATAGAAGAAGGACTTTTGACTAAAGAATTTGTTGACAGTAAAAGATGGAATATTGAAGACCAGTATGTTGACTATGGCTTGGTTTATAATTCAAGATTTGAAGTTTTAAGAGTGGCTTATGAGAATAGTAATCATAAGGAATTAGATGAATATAAAGAGTTTTTTACAGAAAATGAATTCTGGCTTGAAGATTATAGTTTGTATAGAGCCTGCAAAGATAAATATGAAGGCAGACCTTGGAGTGAGTGGGATAAGGAAATAAAGTTTAGAGAAGCCGAAACAGTAGGGGCTTTTAAAGAAGAATTAAAGGATGATATGGACTTTTACAAGTTCATACAGTTTAAGTTTAATGAGCAGTGGTGCAAATTAAAAGAATATGCTAATGAAAATGGAATCCTGATTATTGGTGATATACCAATATATGTGGCAATGGATTCTGCTGATGTTTGGCAGAATACAGGCATGTTCCAATTAGATGAAGAATTAAATCCTAAAAAAGTTGCAGGTGTACCCCCTGATGCGTTTTCTGATTTAGGTCAGAGATGGGGCAATCCACTTTATGACTGGGATAAAATGGAAGCTGATGATTTTTCATGGTGGAGAAAACGAATGGAACATTCAGCTAAAATATATGATGTAATAAGAATTGACCATTTTATAGGCACTGTCAAATATTATGCAATTCCTGCAGAAGACAGTGATGCAAGAAACGGTCAGTGGCAAAAAGGACCGGGACTTAAACTTATTAATGCAATTAACGAGTCCATAGGTGACAAACACATTATTGCTGAAGATTTAGGTATAAAAATGCCTGAAGTTGTAGAGGTACTTGAAAAATCAGGTTATCCCGGCATGAAAGTTCTGGAATTTGCTTTTGATGGTAACAGACGTAATGATCATTTGCCATACAACTGGGTGCCTAATACTGTAGCTTATGGTGGTACTCATGACAATGACACATTAGTTGGGTATTTTACAAGCATTGAAAAATGGGAGCTTGGCTACATAAGAGAGTATGTTGAGTGTAGAGAAGGCTCAGTAGAAGATTTAGTTGATAAGATTTTTAAAGTGGCTTATGAAAGTGTTGCCAATTTGGTGATTTTTCAAATACAGGACATTTTAAAGATTGGATATATAGGAAGAATGAATCTTCCATCATCAATGGGGACAAACTGGAGATGGCGAATGTTAGACGGCCAGTTTGGTGCAAAAGAAATTGAAAGACTAAGATATCTTTGTGATATCTATGGTAGATAAATATTTAGGAGGACTGAAAATAATGAATAAGAAACCATTTGTAACAAAAGAACAGGTAGAAGAAATTGTAAAAAAATATCCTACACCATTTCATATTTATGATGAAAAAGGATTTATGGAAAATGCAAGAAAAGTAAATGAAGCTTTTTCATGGAATAAAGGATTTAGAGAATATTTTGCAGTAAAGGCAACTCCAAATCCATTTATTATTAAAAAATTAAAAGAAGCAGGCTGTGGAGTTGACTGCTCATCTGCAACAGAACTTATGATTGCTGATAAGTTAGGCTTTAGAAACGATGAAATCATGTTTTCTTCAAATGAAACACCAGAAGGAGAGTTCAAGTATTGTAATGAATTAGGTGGCATTATTAACTTAGATGACATTACAATGATTGATTACATGGAAAAGGAATGTGGAATACCTGAAACAGTAAGCTGCAGATTTAATCCAGGTGGAATTTTTGAAGTTTGTAACGGAATCATGGATAACCCTGGTGATTCAAAATATGGTATGACAAGAGAACAGATAACTGAAGCCTTCAAGATTTTAAAATCAAAAGGTGTTAAGAATTTTGGTATACATGCATTTTTAGCATCAAACACAGTAACAAACGAATATTATCCAATGCTTGCTAAGACAATTTTTCAGTTGGCTGTTGAACTTGAAAAAGAAACAGGAGCAGACATTAAGTTCATTAATTTATCAGGTGGAGTTGGAATCCCTTATACACCTGATCAGACACCAAATGACATTATGGTTATTGGAGAAGGAGTACACAAAGTTTATGATGAAATTTTAACTCCAGCCGGAATGGGCGACGTTGCAATCTTTACAGAAATGGGAAGATTTATGATGGGACCTTACGGTGCATTAGTAACTAAGGCTGTTCACGAAAAACATATTTACAAGGAATATATTGGTGTTGATGCCTGTGCAGTTAATTTAATGAGACCTGCTATGTATGGTGCATATCATCATATTACAGTTCTTGGCAAAGAAAATGAACCATGCACTGAAACATATGATGTTGTTGGAAGTTTATGCGAAAACAATGATAAGTTTGCAATAGACAGAAAACTTCCTAAGATTGAAATGGGTGATTATTTATATATTCACGATACAGGCGCACATGGTTTTGCAATGGGCTATAACTACAACGGAAGATTAAAGTCAGCAGAATTATTGCTTAAAGAAAATGGAGAAGTTGAACTTATAAGAAGAGCAGAAACTCCAAAGGATTATTTTGCTACATTTGATTTTTCTGACATTTTAAAATAAAATATCTATATGAAAATTATAGGAATTACAAATAAAGAATAAAACATAGAGTGCTTGTATTAGGCACTCTATATGTTAAAAGAGAGTGTATATGAAGAAAATAGTTGGAGATTTATTAAAAAATAGAAACATTGAAGAAAGTTTGAAAAAGTATACCGGTGGATTTATGAAAATAAATAACAAGTATGCTTTAATTCGTCTTGCGATGAATTATTACACATATTATGTGTCTGTTTCAGAGGATGGTGGTATGGTAGCTCCTGGTTTTAATGAATATGTTAAAACTATCAATGAAACAATTGAAAAGTATGCCAATGGCGCAGATGATTTTTCGGAAAATATTGCGGAATTAGAGGCAATTAGAAATATCATTATTGAAAAGGTAGCTGATATTACATGTTATGTGGACAAGTATAACGTATACGAGCATGCAGTAAACAGAGTGGAGTATAGATTCAGGGAAGAAGATTATCCTAGTGGCTATAGTGATGAAAATTTCACAAGAACAATTATGCAGTTTATTTTAGAAGATGAAGATAACATGATGATTAACAGTAAGATTAAAGATGTTATTGGACAACTTCCGGTAAGACTTACAAAAAATAAGTTTTTCGAAATGCTCTCTAACGGCTTGTCAATTTACAACGGCGGCACAAAGGAAGCTTTAGACGACTTTTTGTACATGATTAAAACATGCTCCATGCTTCATAAGACGGATACAATGGCAACTAACTATCCGCATTTATATGAAGAATTTGACAATCTGAAAAATGTTAAGTTTAAAGAAATGGATTCTAAGGGATATGATGAGTTTAAGGACAGATTATCGGATATAACAATGTATATAGATGATGAAATGGACAACCTTATGAGAGTTCAGGAAATACTAAATGACCTTTTATTAATTTTATATACTAATGATGAAAAAGAAGAGGACAATGTTGTAAAAGGCTGTGATGAAATAATAAAAAATACCAACTTGTTATTTTTAAATAAATTTTCTTCAAAATCTCTTGAGGAAATAGAGGACATGTTTGTTATGCTTGAAGGTGAACAGGAGAAAATATATCCGCATCTTTCAGCTTATGACATAACAGACCAGATAAAAGAAAGTTACGCAGACAAGATTAAACAGTTAGATTTGGTGGAAGAATATAATATTGTATTTAAGCTTCCTAAACTAAATTCAGACAGTATGTTTGTAAAACTGGATAAGGTAGAAAACAACGATGTAGTTGATGAAGCTTATTTAGAAAAACAAAAAGAACAGTTAATAAATGAATACAGAGAGTTATTTAAAGAGACAGATAAAATGATTACAAGGGCAGTTATGGCGCAGGCTTTAAGTGAACTTCCAATTTTCTTTAATAACATAAGCGAATTGCAGGATTATATATATAATACCTTGTCAATTTGCAACGATAAGGCAGAAAAACTGGCTTGTATAGAAATTATTAACGGAATAATGGCAGGATAATTATGATTTGGTATGAGGATTTATATGTAGGCTATAATCTTTTAGACAAAAAAAGAAAGGTTATAAGAAAAATTAAAAATAGAAAACCAATGTTTGATACATATGTAATCACTCTGCCAAGAAATGATTATGATACATTGGAAATATATCCTTCTAACGTTTTGATTCAAAAATGGTATCATAAGTCTGATATGGTTGTAATTGGAATTGCAAAAGGTAGGGAAGAGGCACTTGACATGATGACACTTATTATAATGGAATGCCTTGAAAAAACAGGAAATGTAAATGTTAAGAAATATATTATGGAGCAAATGAATTAGCCTATGTTACATATTTTTTTATTAATATTAAAAATAATTGGAATACTTTTGCTGGTGATTATTGCACTGGCTTTGTTAATCCTGTTTTATCCTATCGCATATAAGATTCAGGGAAGTAAATCTGACAAAGATTATCAATTATCCATAAAAGCTCACTGGTTACTTCGTTTTGTAAGTTACAGGGGAGTAATCAGCAATGATGGTAAGGTATCAAAACTTAGAATATTTTTTGTGCCAATTGATTTTTTGAAAAAAAAGCAAAAAAAAGATAAAAAAGATAAACCTGAGAAAACTGATTTGAAGAAACAGGGATCACAAAAAAAGGATTCACTAAAAGATACTTCTGACAAAAAAGTATTAGAAAGTTGTGAGACTACAGAATTAAAACAACAAAAAACTCAGGACAATAATAAAAATGATTCTGAAAATACAAATTCTGAAAAAACATTTGAACAGAAAATTTCAGAAGATATCGGAAAAACAGAAGAAACAAATCGCTTAATTGAGAAAAAACAAGAATCAGATAATAAAGAACGAAAAAAAACGCACATTAATATAAACTATATCTTTAATTTTCTGAAAGAAAAAATTAAAGATATAAAAGGTTTTATACTTAGTGCTAGAAAAAATATAAAGAATATTTATTCCAAATTCAAAGAAAAATGCGCGAAGGTAAGAGCCATAAAGGCATTTATAAACAGTCCAACTACTAAAAAAGCATTTAAGTTTGGAAAAGAAATTATTATAAAAACATTAAGGCATATTTTCCCTAAAAAAATAAAAGGAAATATCGAAATTGGTTTTGAAAGTCCTGATTTAACAGGAAAGACATTAGGCTATATAGCCATGGGCTATTCGGTTTTTAATGTGAATCCTAAAAAAATAAAAATCACACCGGATTTTCAAAATGAAATATTTAATGGAAATGTTAAATTAAGTGGACATATAATGTTAGGTGTTGTTCTTTATTACGGCTTGAGATTTTATTTTAATAAAGAAATTCACCGTATAATTAAAAAAATCGGTTAGTATAAGGAGGCTTTGATTATGGCTGATAATAAGAAAAATTCAGAAGATTTGCTAAAGGCAATGGAAAATTTTATAACAACTAAGTCTGTGGTTGGAGAACCAATTGTAATTGGTGAAACTATAATTTTACCAATGGCAGATGTATCTTTTGGAATGGCACTAGGTACATTTTCAAAAGGCGATAATGGAACAGGCGGTGTAGGCGGTAAGATTACACCAAGTGCTGTTTTAGTTATAAAGGATGGCTCATCAAAACTTATAAGTGTTAAGGATCAGGATGGCTTTGCAAGAATAATTGACATGGTACCTGATATTGTAAACAAGTTTACAAACAAAGAAGATGACACTATTGATGATGAAGATGTAGTTGAATAGGGATTACATTAAATAAAAGGAATAGTAGCAAATAAAATATAATACATGCATATACTGTTAGTAAAACAGGAAGATAAAACAGGAGTTGTATGCATAGGTTATTTGGATTTGCGTTATTTTGGTTTGCAGTGGGAATGATTTTCTCTATGCTTATAGAGAGTACGTTCTTTGCGGTATGCATTATTATTACGTGTTTAATAGTTGGATTTAATTTGTTTTGCAAAAATTAATGTGTTAATAAAAGTAATGTATTGAAATGTATTGGTATGATATGAAAATTAATATAATTAGAACTAATACAATTGCAGGAATTAAATAAAACTAATATAAATAGATAAGTTAGAAAAATGCAAATAAGGAAAGTGAAAATAAGATGAATATAGCAGATATTTTTAAGAAAAAAACAGTGTTTTCTTTTGAGGTGTTCCCACCTAAGAAAGAAAGTGGAGTAGAAACAGTGTACAATACATTAAGAGAATTAAAGGATTTAAACCCTGATTTTATTAGTGTAACATATGGTGCCGGCGGCTCAGGAATTGCCAAGGCAACAACAGTTGATTTATGTGCAAAAATCAAAAATGAATTGAACACAGAAACAATTGCTCATTTATCATGCTTATATAATTCCAAAGCAGATATTGACAGAATTTTAAATGACTTAAATGAAAAAGGTGTTAAGAATATTTTGGCATTACGTGGTGATGCTAATCCTGATTATGAAGTAAAACATGATTTTAAATACGCATCTGATTTAACAGAATATATTATGTCAAAAGATATGGGCTTTCATGTTTCAGGTGCCTGTTATCCGGAAACACATCAGGAAGCAGCAAATATTGTAGAAGATATTAAAAATTTAAAAATCAAAGTAGAAGCAGGTGCAGATCATTTGATTTCTCAGTTATTCTTTGATAACAATGTTTTCTATGATTTTATTGAAAAAGTAAGAGTTGCAGGAATTGATGTTCCTGTTGAAGCAGGAATTATGCCTGTTACAAATAAAAAACAGATTGAAAGAATGGTTTCAATGTGTGGCGCCAGCATACCAGCCAAATTATCTAAGGTTTTACAGAGGTTTGGAGATGATCCGGTTGCAATGCGTGATGCAGGTATATCATACGCTATTGACCAGATTGTTGACCTTGTTGCCAATGGTGTGGACGGTGTTCACATTTATACAATGAACGATCCTTATGTGGCAAAAAGAATTAGTGACAGTGTGACTAATCTTGTAAAGAATAAATAAAAAGGACAAGCTGGTTAAATGAATGGTCAGAGAATTATTGAAATTGACAATGTTAATTTTGGTGAAGCTTTAAGATATTTAGGATATGGAAATAACAAGCCTGATGAACAGACAGAGAAGATGCTTTCAAAATGTGCAAAAGAATTAAAAGCAAGCATGGAGGGGAAATTTATATACAAGGTTTTCCCTATTGCTGATGGCATGGTAGAAGGTACTAATTTTGAATTAAAGGGCAATTCAATCAAGAAACATTTAGAAAACTGCGAAAAGGCGGTTTTTATGTGTGCAACCTTATCAGGCGGAGTGGATTCTTTAATTAGAAAAAAGCAGATTGTAAGTATGGCAGAGGCAATGGTTACAGACAGTTTGGCTTCTGCAGTAATTGAACAGGTATGTGACAAGGCAGAAGAAATTATATTAAAAGATTTTAAAGAATACGAGCATACGTGGAGATTTGGTCTGGGATATGGAGATTTTCCACTTGAATTGCAGGGACGGTTTTTGGATATATTGGATGCACCTAAAAGAATCGGGGTATGTGTAAACAGTAGCATGATGCTTACGCCAACTAAGTCTGTTACATGTGTTATAGGTTTGGGACATAATTTAAAAGTTTCAAGCAAAAAGAATTGTGATTTCTGTAATTTTAAGGATAAATGTCAGTTTAGAAAACAGGGTACTACCTGTAGTTAAATAAAGATTAAAATAACACCCAAGTAAAAACAGGAGATAATCTATAAATGAACAATAAATTATTTGATAAAAATTATGTTGTATTAGACGGAGCAATGGGAACAATGCTTCAGCAAAAAGGAATGGAATTAGGAACTGTTCCAGAAACTTTAAATATAACAAAAAGTGATTGGATTGTAGATATTCATAAGCAATATATAGAGGCGGGAGCAGATGTTGTATATGCTAATACATTTGGTGCCAACCGTTACAAGATGAAAAATACAGGTTACACTGTTGATGAGTTAATAAATGCTGCCATTACTAATGCAAAGGAAGCAGCAAAAGGAACAGATGCAATGGTTGCCTTAGATATGGGACCTATTGGACAACTTTTAGAACCAACAGGAAATCTTTCTTTTGAAGAGGCTTATGATATTTTCAAAGAAGAAGTTGTTGCGGCAAAAGATGCAGATATTATTGTTATTGAAACAATGACTGACTTATTGGAAACAAAGGCGGCGGTTTTAGCTGCAAAAGAAAATTCTAATCTGCCTGTTATTACAACAATGACATTTGAAGAAAATAAACGTACATTCACAGGTTGTTCAGTTTCAGCCATGTGTCTTACACTGGAAGGCTTGGGTGTGGATGCAATGGGTGTAAACTGTTCTTTAGGACCAAAAGATTTAATTCCTATTGTTGAGGAAATATCTAAGTGGACAAGTTTACCAATTGTTGTAAAAGCAAATGCCGGCTTGCCTGATCCTGTAACAAACACATACGATGTTGATGCAGACGAGTTCGCATCCATATACAGAGAAATGCTTAAATACGGTGTTAGAACCTTAGGTGGCTGTTGTGGTACAAAGCCTGACTATATTAAAGCAGTTAAGGCAATGCTTGTTGAAGCAGAAAAAGAAGGGGCTTTTAACGAAAATAATACAAAGAAGCACCTTGCAGTATGTTCTCCAACAAAGACAGTTATAGTGGACCAGCCTCGTATTGTAGGTGAAAGAATTAATCCAACAGGTAAGAAAAGATTTAAACAGGCGCTTATAGAAGATGATATGGATTACATTCTTGGGCAGGCAATAGAACAGGTAGAAGCAGGGGCAGAAATTTTAGATGTAAATGTAGGTTTACCTGAAATTGATGAAAAGGAAATGATGATAAAAACCGTAAAGGCGTTGCAGGGAATCGTTGATGTGCCTTTACAGATTGACTCAACAAAACCTGAAGTAATTGAAGCTGCACTTAGAGTTTATAATGGTAAGCCGATTATTAACTCTGTAAATGGAGAAGATGCAGTTTTAGATACAATTTTACCTGTAGTAGCAAAATACGGTGCTGCAGTTATTGGACTTGCATTGGATGAAAATGGTATACCAGACAGTGCAGAAGGCAGAGTAGCTATTGCAGAAAAAATAATGAACAGGGCAATGTCTTATGGAATTCAAAAAGAAGATATAATTATCGACTGTTTAACTTTAACAGTTTCAGCAGAGCAGAAGGCATGCTTTGAAACTCTTGAAGCCCTTAACACTGTAAAAAATAAATTAGGGTTAAGAACAGTTCTTGGAGTATCAAATATTTCCTTTGGTCTTCCAAACAGAGAAATCATAAATAAATATTTCTTAACAATGGCACTTCATAGCGGACTTGATTTGCCAATTATTAATCCAAATGTTTCATCTATGGTTTGGGCTGTTAAGTCATATAAAGTTCTGGCAAACATTGATAAAAATTCAATGGATTTTATTGAGTATTCAAATACCCATAAACCTGAAACATCTGCCAGTGCAAAGTCAGGTGGTACACCACAGGTGGCAGCTTCACAGGGGAATGATAACTTGAAGTCTGACGAAGCAAAAGCCATTCTTCACGCAATGGAAACGGGAATGAAAAGTGAAGGCAGACAATTAACTAAAACATATCTTGAAACTCAGGATTCGATGATAATTATTAATGAAATGCTTATTCCTGCACTTGATGTAATTGGTGATAAGTTTGAGAAGGGAAAGATTTTCCTGCCACAGTTAATTTTAGCTGCTGATGTTGCCAAGGAATGTTTTGAGGAAATTAAAACGTTTATGGCAAATAAGGGGTCAGCATCAGAATCCAAAGGAAAGATTGTTATTGCCACCGTAAAAGGTGATATACATGATATTGGAAAAAATATTGTAAAAGTAATTTTAGAAAACTATGGATTTGATGTTCTTGATTTAGGCAGGGACGTGGATCCTGAAGCAGTTTTGAAAGCTACCGTAGAAAATGATGTTAAATTAGTTGGTCTGTCAGCTTTGATGACAACTACATTAGGTTCTATGGAAGATACTATTAAATTATTACACCACAACAATGTTGATTGTAAGATAATGGTAGGAGGAGCTGTTTTAACAGAAGATTATGCAATGAAAATTGGGGCTGATTATTATGCAAAAGATGCGAAAATGAGCGCCGATATTGCCAAAGAAGTGCTTGGTTAAAGAAAAAATATGCGAAAGTGCTTGCAATTTTTTGAATAGTCTGTTAAGATAGCCTTTGTGTCAGGTCGAAGAAGGTTCGACTTAATTTATACAAGGGAGGTGCTATTATGGCTAAATGTAGTATTTGCGGTAAGGGTGCTCATTTTGGAAACGCAGTGAGTCATTCACATAGAAAGTCTAATAAAATGTGGAAGTCAAACGTAAAGTCTGTTAAAGTTAAGACTGAAGGCGGAGCAAATAAAATGTACGTTTGCACATCTTGTTTGAAATCAGGAAAAGTAGAAAGAGCATAGTATATGTTATTAGATAAAAAGACGCTGCATTTGGTAGTGTCTTTTTTCTTGTCTTTTTATACCAAAAAGGGTATAATATCCGTAACTGTGTAAGCAAGTATGCAAATACACTTGTAAAGGAGGATAACATATGAAGGGTAAGATGAATACTGACATGGGACAAATATTAATCAGCCAGGAAGTTATTGCAAAGTATGCCGGTGAAACAGCTTATGAATGTTTTGGCATTGTTGGTATGGCTATGGTTAGTGTAAAAGACGGAATTGTTAGATTATTAAAGAGAGACAGCTCTACAAAAGGAATTAATGTTGTTATAGATGAAAATAACGAAATAACAATAGATTTTCATATTATTGTTGCTTATGGTGTTAATATTGCAACAATAGCAGAAAATATTATTTCAAGTGTAAAATATAAAATAGAAGAATTTACAGGAATGACTGTAAAGAAAGTAAATATTTATGTTGAAGGTGTAAGAACAATTGACTAATGTGTCTTATGCTTAGGAGGATAAAGTTTTGGAAATTAATGTAATTGACGCACAGATGCTACAAAAAATGTTTATTGCAGGTGCAAAGAATCTTGAAGCAAAGAAAGAATGGATTAACGAATTAAATGTATTTCCTGTTCCTGATGGAGACACCGGAACTAATATGACACTTACAATAATGTCAGCTGCTAATGAAGTTGGTGCAATTGCTGACCCAACAATGGAAACAGTAGCAAAGGCTATTTCTACAGGTTCTCTTAGAGGAGCAAGAGGAAACTCAGGTGTAATTTTATCACAGCTTTTCAGAGGCTTTACAAGAGAAATCAAGAAATATGATGAAATTAACGTTGAGATTTTATCAAAGGCATGTGTAAGAGCGGTTGAAACAGCATATAAGGCTGTTATGAAACCAAAAGAAGGAACAATTTTAACTGTAGCAAAAGGAATGTCAGACAAAGCTTGTGAGATGCTAGGTCAAAGCGATGATTTAACAGTTGTAATTGACGAAATCATAAAACATGGTGAATATGTTTTAAGTCAGACACCTGAAATGCTACCTGTACTGAAACAGGCAGGAGTGGTTGACTCAGGCGGACAGGGACTTATGGTTGTTTTACAGGGAGCATATGATGCTTTCTTAGGAAAAGAAGTTGATTATACACTTGAGAATGTATCAAAAGCTTCATCAACTTCAGTATCTACAGACGATTTACCAATGGACGAAGCAGATATTAAGTTTGGATATTGTACTGAATTTATTATTAATTTAGACAAGCCAATGGATGATAAAGAAGAGAAATTATTTAAGGATTTCTTAGAGTCAATTGGAGATTCAATTGTTCTTGTAGCAGATGATGAGATTGTAAAGGTTCATGTTCATACAAATCAGCCGGGTGAGGCTTTCACAAGAGCTTTAACATACGGTTCATTATCAAGAATGAAGATTGATAACATGAGAGAAGAACATCATGAAAGACTCATTAAGAATGCTGAAAAGATGGCAGAAAAGCAGAAGCAGGAAGAAGCAGAAGCTAAAAAGAATGAACCTAAGAAAAAATATGGTTTTATTGCGGTATCAGTAGGTGAAGGTTTAGATGAAATATTTAAGGGATTAAATGTTGACTATATTATTTCAGGTGGTCAGACAATGAATCCAAGTACAGAAGATATTTTAAATGCGGTAGATGAAGTTAATGCAGAAAATATTTTTGTTCTTCCAAATAACAAGAACATTATTCTTGCAGCAAATCAGGCAGAAAGTTTAGTTGAAGATAAGAATTTAATTGTAATTCCATCAAAGACAATTCCTCAGGGAATTTCAGCCATGATTGGTTTTGTAGATGACTGTTCACCGGAAGAAAACAAAGAAGCCATGATTGACAGTATGTCATACGTTAAGACAGGCGAAGTAACATACGCTGTAAGAGATACAGTAATTGATGATAAAGAAATTAGAGAAGGCAATATTATGGGTATTGGCGATGAAGGAATGCTTGCAGTTGGCGAAGATATTGTGGCAACAACAGTTGACATGATTAAGGAAATGCAGGATGAGGATTCTGAAATCGTTAGCATTTACTTTGGTGAAGGCATAACAAAAGAAGATGCTGATGTCCTTGCTTCAAAAATAACAGAAGAACTTCCTGACTTGGAAGTAGAAGTATATCCAGGTGGTCAGCCTGTATATTACTACATTGTTTCTGTAGAATAGAAAGGACAAAGTATGGACGAGATTTTTGTAGAACAGATTGTAAAAAGAAAAACAGGTATTTCTGTTGTTTTAATGCGAGTATTTTCTATTATTGTTTTAATAATGGCATTTCTTTTAATGCTTATGTTTAACTTAGGAATTCTTGCTTTTACAATTGAAATATTGCTTATATACGGAGAATACATGTTATGGTGCTATACAAGCATTGAATATGAATATTCTTTGGTAAATGGAGAATTTTCTGTTGATAAGATAATGGGCCAGAGAAAAAGAAAAAACATTGCAAATTATGAAATTAAGGATGCAGAAGTAATTGCACCAATTAATTCAGATCAGGTTATAAGAGGTTCCATGAATGCAATCGTAAAAGATTATTCAACAGGAAGAAAAAGTGAAGGTGTATATGCCATGATTATTAGTAATAACGATGGAAAAACTAAAGTTGTTATTGAACCTAATGAAAAAGTAATTGATGCACTATATCACTACAGACCTAATATTGTTGTAAAAAACGTATAAACATTTAATTTTTATGCGTGCAAAAAATAATAAAAAATGTCAGGAAAAAGAGATATGGTCATTGACGATGTCTCTTTTTTATGTTACTATTTTCGTTAAAATAGCGTGAAGAAATTTGCGCTTTAATTTAATTATACGATAGAATAAGGAGGAAAGAATCAGTGGGTAAAATTATTGGCGAAGGAATTACATTTGATGATGTGCTTTTGGTACCACAGTATTCAGAAGTGACACCTAATATGGTAGATTTATCTACACATTTAACAAAGAAGATCAAATTAAACATTCCTATGATGAGTGCCGGAATGGACACAGTTACAGAACACAGAATGGCAATTGCAATGGCAAGACAAGGTGGAATTGGTATCATTCATAAGAATATGACTATTGAACAGCAGGCAGATGAGGTAGATAAGGTTAAACGTTCTGAAAACGGTGTCATCACTGATCCGTTCTATTTATCTCCGGAACATACACTTAAAGATGCAAATGAATTAATGGCAAAATTCAGAATTTCAGGTGTTCCAATTGTAGTAGGAAAGAAGTTAGTAGGTATTATTACTAACCGTGATCTTAAATTTGAAACAGATGAAACAAAGCTTATTAAGGATTCAATGACAACAGAAGGTCTTATTACAGCAAAGGCTGGAGTAACTCTTGAAGAAGCAAAGGCAATTTTGGCAAAATCAAGAAAAGAAAAATTACCATTAGTAGATGATGATTTTAACTTAGTTGGTTTAATTACAATTAAGGATATTGAAAAACAGATTAAGTATCCTTTATCAGCAAAAGATGCACAGGGAAGATTACTTTGTGGGGCTGCTGTAGGTATCACTGCAAACGTTATGGATAGAGTTAGGGCTTTAGTTGACGCTAAGGTTGATGTTGTTGTAATTGACTCAGCTCATGGTCATTCAGCAAATATTTTCAAAACATTAAAGATGATTAAATCAGAATTTCCTGATTTACAGGTAATTGCAGGAAACGTTGCAACAGGTGCTGCTACAAGAGATCTTATTGAAGCAGGAGCTGATGCAGTTAAGGTTGGTATTGGACCTGGCTCAATTTGTACAACTCGTGTAGTTGCAGGTATCGGTGTACCACAGGTTACAGCAATTATGGATTGTTATGAAGCAGCTAAGGAATATGGTGTTCCAATTATCGCTGATGGTGGTATTAAGTTCTCAGGTGACATTGTTAAGGCAATCGCTGCAGGTGGTAGCGTTTGTATGATGGGTTCAATGTTTGCAGGTTGTGATGAAGCGCCTGGAGATTTTGAAATATTCCAGGGACGTAAATACAAAGTATATAGAGGAATGGGAAGTATCGCTGCTATGGAAAATGGTAGCAAAGACAGATATTTCCAGTCTAATGCAAAGAAACTTGTACCTGAAGGTGTTGAAGGCCGTGTCGCTTATAAGGGAAGTATTGAAGATACAGTATTCCAGCTTATGGGTGGACTTCGTTCAGGTATGGGATATTGTGGTGCAAAGGATGTTGAAACATTAAAAGAAACAGGTAAGTTTGTTAAGATTTCAGCAGCTTCATTGAAAGAAAGTCATCCACATGACATTCATATTACAAAGGAAGCACCAAACTATACAACAGAAAATTAATAAAAACGTATATTATTTTTTTAATATGTGATAGAATAAGAAAGAATCTTTATAATAAAGATTCTTTCTTATTATGCATAAAGGAGAGAAGACGGTGGAAAACAAGAACGAAAAGAAAGATGAAATTGTTAATAACGAAAATACTACAACGGAAAAGAAAAAAATATTAAAAGTGAAAGCAGAAGAACCTGAACAGGTAGAAAAGAAACCTTTATCTAAAAGATTGTTGGTACCTGGGATAATTGTTGTTATTCTTATTGTTTTTGCAGTTGTTGTTTATTGGGCTAAGGTTATGAAACCAAAGTCAGAAGTGGATAAGGACCTTGGAATAAAAACTGAAGATTACATTTCAGTTGGCGATGTTAAGGGGCTTACATATGAATTAACACAGGACATGTGGGATGAATCTGTATATGAAGATACAGATGAATATGAAGTTGTTAATAGAGCTGCAAAAGAAACTGATCAGGTAGAATATAACAGAGTAGCTTATGTTGAAAACAAGAAAGTAGATGATTTGTCAGGAGAAGAGCAGGATATTAATATTTTAAGTTCAAATGAAGGACTTACAAAGACTTTTTCAGACAAACTTACAGGTCATAAGAGTGGCGAAACAGTTACTGTTGAAGTAAAAAATAATAAGGAAGTTAATGATTTTTCGTTAGCAAATAAAGATTATAGCAGTAAAACAGTTGTATTTAAGTTGAAAATTACATCAGTTAATAAGTTGACAAGAAACAAAATTACTGATAAATGGGTAAAAGACAATTATTACGAAGAACGTGGAATTTCAACTGTAAAAGAATACAACGAATGGATTTTGGAATACATCAAAGAAGAGATTATCAAGCCGGAATTATGGCAGAAGGCTTTGGAAAAAGTTAATTTGAAAGCTATTCCATCAAAATTACAGCAGGAAGTAATTGATTCAATGAATGGTGATGCAGAAGCTCAGGCTGAATATGAAAGCCTTTCTCTTGATGAATATAAGAAGAGAGAAGGTTTAGATGACAAGACTATGCAGGAGAATTATAAGACAGAATTAAAGTCTGAATTATTAATGTGGCAACTTGTAAAGGACTTAAAATTAACTGCTAGCAACGACGAAATTGAAGAACAGTACGAAAATTCATACGCAGATGCAAATTTGGATAGTGTAGAAGAGATGAAAAAGCTTTATACTAAAGAGGAAATCAAAGAAGTTGTTTTATTAGATAAAGCACAGAATTACATTTTCAAAAATGCAAAAATTAAATATTCTTATAAAGTAAGAAAATAATTTTATGTAATATGAAAATCATCGGAAATTCTTAAAATCCAAAGGGTATTGGTAATATATATTGATTTTGACAGGTGTAAAAGCCTGCCAAAATTAATGTAAAAAAGTCGTGGAAAGAGATTTTCCTATAAAGAAAAAACAAAGAAAAAGATTTTTGAAAATTAATAAAAACTTTTCTTGACAACCTATTAATGAATGTTATAATGAGAAAAGTAGAGGGTATCAAAGGAAGATACTTATACTAAACAAAACGTTGAAGAGGACAGTAGGTTATCCGGAGGGTTACAGAGAGAGATGTCTTGGCTGGAAACATCTTACAGAAAGATAATTGAAGACTACCTTGGAGTGGCTCTAATCAAGCCCGGTGACTCCGTTATAGTCTAAATGAGAGGCTTTTGTTTTGAAAGCAATCAGGGTGGAACCGCGTATAATACGTCCCTGTTTATGGAAACATAAACAGGGACTTTTCTTTTTGAAAAAAATGTTTATGTTTTACGTCAAAACAGAAAGGAGAAATATGGCAAGGCCATAAGTAGGAAACATGAAAATTACATTAAAAGATGGATCAGTAAGAGAATATTCAGAAGCAATGACAGTAAACGATATAGCTTTTGATATTGCAGGAGGATTAGGAAGAGCTGCATGTGCAGGAGAAGTAGATGGAGAAGTTGTAGATTTAAGAACAACTATTGATAAGGACTGTACATTAAATATTTTAACATTTAAAGATGAAGCAGGTAAGGCTGCTTATAGACATACAGCATCACATGTATTAGCAGAAGCTGTTAAAAATCTTTTCCCTGAAGCTAAATTAGCAATTGGACCTTCAATTGATGATGGTTTCTATTATGATTTTGACAGTGAACCATTTTCAAGAGAAGATTTAGATAAAATCGAAAAAGAAATGAAGAAAATTATCAAGTCAGGAGCAAGACTTGAAAGATTTACACTTCCAAGAGAAGATGCAATTAAATATATGGAAGATAGAAATGAACCATACAAGGTAGAGTTAATTAAAGATTTACCTGAAGATTCAACAATTTCATTTTATAGTCAGGGTGAGTTTGTAGACCTTTGTGCAGGCCCACATCTTATGAGCACAAAGCCAATTAAAGCGTTTAAACTTACATCGTCATCAATGGCGTATTGGAGAGGTGATTCAGACAATGCAAGACTTCAGAGAATTTATGGAACAGCATTTGACAACAAAGATGCTTTAAATGAATATCTTGAAATGTTAGAAGACCAGAAAAACAGAGATCATAACAAGCTTGGTCGTGAAATGGAATTATTTACAACTGTAGATGTTATTGGTCAGGGATTACCTTTGTTACTTCCAAAGGGTGCAAAGATGATTCAGAAAATGCAGAGATGGATTGAAGACTTAGAGGACAACGAATGGGGTTACATTAGAACAAAGACTCCACTTATGGCTAAGTCAGATTTATATAAGATTTCAGGTCACTGGGATCATTACACAGACGGTATGTTTGTATTAGGTGATAAGGATAATGATAAAGAAGTATTAGCCCTTCGTCCTATGACATGTCCATTCCAGTATTATGTATATAAGGCAAGTCAGAAATCATACAGAGATTTACCATGTAGATATAGTGAAACATCTACATTGTTCAGAAATGAAGATTCAGGTGAAATGCATGGTTTGACTCGTGTACGTCAGTTTACAATTTCAGAAGGACATTTGATTGTACGTCCTGACCAGATGGTAGAAGAGTTTAAGGGATGTCTTGCACTTGCAAAATATTGTTTGGAAATATTAGGTGTTGAGGAGGATGTAACATATCATCTTTCAAAATGGGACCCTGAAAACAAAGAAAAATATATTGGTGATGCAGATGTTTGGAATGAAACAGAACAGGATATTAGAAATATCTTAGACGAACTTGGTATAAACTACACAGAAGACGTTGGAGAAGCAGCTTTCTATGGACCTAAGGTAGATATTAATGCAAAGAATGTATACGGAAAAGAAGATACAATGATTACAATTCAGTGGGATGCTTTATTAGCTGAACAGTTTGATATGTACTATGTAGATCAGAACGGTGAAAAAGTTAGACCATACATTATTCACAGAACATCTATGGGATGTTATGAAAGAACTTTAGCATGGTTAATTGAAAAATATGCAGGTAAGTTCCCAACATGGTTATGCCCTGAACAGGTAAGAGTTCTTCCTATTTCAGAAAAATATGAAGAATATGCTCAGTCAGTAGCAAAGGCATTAAAGGAAAGACATGTAGATGTAACTGTAGATTCACGTTCAGAAAAGATTGGTTACAAGATTCGTGAAGCACGTCTTGATAAACTTCCATACATGTTAGTTGTTGGACAGCAGGAAGAAGAAGACGGTACTGTTTCAGTAAGAAGCAGATTTGCAGGCGATGAAGGTGTAAAACCTCTTGATGATTTCATTAATCAGATTTGCAAGGAAATTGATACAAAAGAAATCAGAAAAGAAGAGCACAAAGAAAATCAAAAATAATAAACAAAAATAGAAAAATAATATTTTTGTTAAAAAAAGTATTTAGGCTTTTTGAATAGAAGTAAAAGAAATCTCCATACTATTAATAATCGGTTTTCCGAAAATAAATAGTATGGAGGTTTTTTATGACTGTTTTAAATTGTGATGTTAAAAATTGTTATTTTAACAAAAGTTCAAAATGCTGCAAGGATGGTATACAAATTGGAGGTACAGATGCCACAATTATGGATGCCACATATTGTGAAGATTTTAGAGAAAAAACTAACAGTATGACAAATACAGTTGAGCATTGTAACTGCGGTCCGGAAACAAAAATGGACGTAAAATGCGATGCGGTACATTGCACTTATAATGATAATTGTATGTGTCACGCAAAGGAAATTACAATTGATGGAAATGGTGCAACACACCAGAGCCAGACAGAATGTTGTAGTTTTGAATGTACCTGCTAAGTTAAAAAAATATTTTAAAAAGATTATTTCTATAATGTTTTACCTATAATTTTTTGATAAATAGTGCTATAATCTAGGTCAGGTAAAATAAAAAATATAAATTTTGGAAATTGTAAATTAATTAGAAATATCTAAAAAGTTAGAATTTTCATAAAAGTTGTAATTTTTTTAAAAAGTTGTTGACAATGTTATTCATAAATGATAACATATTGTCTGTTGAGAAAAGAAAGCAGAGTTATCCACTCTCACCCAGACGCAAAGGCGAATCGAGGTTTAATATTAATTTTGAAATTATTTAGTGGATAGTCTGTGCAGATTATCCACTTTTTTGATAGTCTGCTATCATAAAGAATTATTTATGGAGGTGCAATACTATTAGCGAGTTAATGATCAACGGACAGATTAGAGACAGAGAAGTCCGCGTAATTGGAACAGATGGAGAACAGTTAGGAGTTATGTCTGCCAGGGATGCTCAGAAGTTAGCTGACGAAGCAGAACTTGATCTCATCAAAATTGCTCCAAAGGCGAAACCTCCTGTATGCAAAATCATGGACTATGGTAAGTTCAGATATGAGCAACAGAAGAGAGAAAAAGAAGCAAAAAAGAAACAGCATGTTGTTGAAACTAAGGAAATCAGACTTTCACCAAACGTTGAAATGAATGATTTAAAGACTAAGGCAAACAATGCTAGAAAATTTATCACAAAAGGTGATAAGGTCAAAGTAACTTTACGCTTTAGAGGAAGAGAAATGGCTCATATAGGTAGTAGTGCACATGTTTTAGACGACTTTGCAAAGATGCTTGAGGATATTGCTCAGGTAAGCAAGGCGGCAAAACTTGAAGGCAGAAACATGACAATGTTTTTAGAAAAAAAGCGTTAAGCTTTTAACATATTTAAGGAGGAATTAATCATGCCAAAAATTAAGACAAACAGAGCAGCTGCAAAACGTTTTAAAAAGACAGGAACAGGAAAGCTTAAAAGAAATAAAGCTTACAAATCACATATCTTAACAAAGAAGACAGCTAAGAGAAAGAGAAATCTTAGAAAAGCAACAACAACTGATGCTACAAATGTAAAGAATATGAAGAAGATTTTACCTTATTTATAATCTATAGTAGGAGGAAGAAGAAATGGCAAGAATTAAAGGCGGAATGAACGCTAAGAAGAAACATAATAGAGTATTAAAACTAGCTAAAGGTTATAGAGGAGCTAGATCAAAACAGTATAGAGTAGCAAAGCAGTCAGTTATGAGAGCTTTAACAAGTTCATATGCTGGCAGAAAGCAGAAGAAGAGACAGTTCAGACAGTTATGGATTGCAAGAATCAATGCTGCAGCTAGAATCAATGGTCTTTCATACAGCAAGTTCATGTATGGACTTAAGCTTGCTGGAGTTGAAATGAACAGAAAAATGTTAGCTGAAATGGCTGTTAATGATGCAGAAGGATTTGCAAAATTAGTAGACGTAGCTAAAGAAAAATTAGCATAAGTTTTATTATTCTTATAAAAAGAAGACCGAAAGGTCTTCTTTTTTGTGTAATAAGAAATTCCTTCAGAATTTCTTATTACACAAAAAACGTTCCACTATGGATGCATGCTTGCACGAATGGAAAAATGTTGCTCCCCATATTTTGAACACAGAATATTCCAATTATTAACACAAAAGAACAATACAATAACATTATTGATTGAAACGAAACTTCAGCGGCAGCTTTATAGCAATTATAGTTGTTATTACGATTTTTGTTAATTTACTTGCCGGAGTTGTTACATCTAATGAAGCCTGGGCAAGTATTGATATGACATCAATATCTTTATATACATTATCAGATGACACAATTAAAATGGTTAAGAAAGACGAAGCAAGTATCATTAAGAAGTATTTAAATAATGGTGGAAAATGGACCATAGAAAGTGATTCATCAGTAAATGTAAGCAGAAGTACAATAAACTCTGAAATGCTATCAAAATTAGTGGAAATTGATGCTTCTGATAAAATAAGCAGTCCAAGTGATATAAAGGATTATGGCTTTATCAAAAAGAACGAAGAAATTACAGGAAGTACAAATAACATTACTGTAGCAGATTCAAATGGTAAAAACTACGAAATTCATTTTGGAAGTGTCAATCCGTATGATTCAACGCTTTATTATATGATGGTTAAGGGAGACGATAATGTGTATACTGTATCTTCTGATTTAATAGAAGCATTTAGTAAAACAGTGGATGACATTGAAGAAACAACGAAAGCCACAGCTAAAAAATAGCTGTGGCTTTTTGAGTAATAACAACTCTTATTATGCAGCTAGTGGGACTTGAACCCACACCCAAGGTAATATGGACATGAACCTGAATCATGCGCGTATGCCAATTCCGCCATAGCTGCCAAGCATATTAGTGTTTGATTCATATAAATATTTACTACATTTTAGAGAAAATATCAAGAGTAAATATTTATAAAAGCAAGTACAAATATGTTAATATACTTAAAAATAAACAAAAAAAATACCTTGACAACTCAAGGTAACAAAAAATAAAATGCGGAAGATGGGACTTGAACCCACACGATCGCATTGATCACAAGATCCTTAGTCTTGCTCGTCTGCCAGTTCCGACACTTCCGCATACGTTTCAAACGCAAGACATATAATACCATGTGTTTTTAAGTGTGTCAACAATTTTTTACAAAAAAGATGAAAAATTTGAGAAAAAGATTTTATTAAGGCTTTGAAGCAGCTCTTTTATAAAGTGTGTTTTTGTTGTATAATTACTATTAATTAGGGAATTTTTTGGCAAGCAGGCTTATAACGGAAATTTAATGATTCAAATTAAGTATTGTTTAAGGATGGCACATTTTTCGGAGGTATATTATGAATATCAGAGAGAAAAATGAAAAAATGGAAATGGAATATTTAAGTCTTTACGCAGCGAAGAGCTGTGAGAGTATGGGTAGGGACAGAGAAGAGGCTCAATGTGACATAAGAACTGTCTATCAAAGAGATAGGGACAGAATTATACATTGTAAGGCTTTTAGAAGACTGAAACACAAAACACAGGTTTTTCTAGCACCAATGGGAGATCATTATAGAACAAGATTAACCCACACATTGGAAGTTTCTCAGATTGCAAGAACTATTTCAAAGTCCTTAGATTTAAATGAGGATTTAACTGAAGCAATTGCTTTGGGACATGATTTGGGTCATACACCATTTGGTCATGCAGGAGAGAGAACTTTAAATAAAGTTTGTTCATTAGGTTTTGCACATGCAAAGCAAAGTATCAGAGTGGTTGAAGTTTTAGAAAATAATGGTTTAGGACTTAATCTTACAAAAGAAGTTCGTGATGGAATACTTAATCACAGAACGTCAGGTACTCCACATACTTTAGAAGGCAAAGTTGTAAGACTGTCAGATAAGATTGCCTATATTAATCACGACATAGATGATGCCATAAGAGGCAAAATTATAACTGAAAATGATATTCCTAAGGCTTATACAGAGATTTTAGGAAAGTCTACAAAAGAACGATTAAACACTTTAGTTCACGATATAGTGAAAAATAGTTATAATAAGCCGGATATATTAATGTCCCAAGAGATAGAGGAAGCAATGATGGGGCTTAGACAATACATGTTTGAGAGTGTATATACCAATCCGGTTGCAAAAATAGAAGAAATAAAAGTAAAAGAAATGTTAAAACAACTATTTTATTATTACTTAGACAATATAGAATATTTACCACCTGAATATAAATACCTTATTAATGAAAAAGGTGAGAACAAAGAGCAGGTGGTGTGTGATTACATAGCAGGAATGAGTGACCAGTATTCTGTTGCTGCTTTTAAGAAAATATTTATTCCAAAGTCTTGGGAACTTTAAAATAGCTTACGGAGGAAAAATTGTTTTATTCAGAAGATATTATAGAGCAGGTAAGAACTGAAAACGATATAGTAGAAGTAATAGGTGATTATGTAAAATTACAAAAAAAGGGAAGCTCATATTTTGGACTTTGCCCTTTTCATAACGAAAAATCACCTTCTTTTTCTGTGTCTCCTAATAAACAGATGTATTATTGTTTTGGATGTGGTGAAGGTGGAAATGTAATATCTTTTTTGATGAAATATGAAAATTACACCTTTATTGAGGCAATGGAAGTTTTGGCTAACAGAGCCGGAGTTGAACTTCCGAAGATGGAATACTCAAAAGAGCAGAGAAGAGAAAAAGATTTAAAAACAAAAATAATAGAAATTAACACAGAAGCAGCCAAGTATTTTCACTATCTTTTAAAATCAGACAGAGGAAAACTTGCATATAATTACTTAAAGGGACGTCAGTTATCAGATGAGATTATTGTCAAATTTGGCTTAGGCTATTCTGATAAATACAGTAACAATCTCTATATGTATTTAAAGAAAAAAGGCTATAATGATAATGAATTACGTGAAACAGGCTTGTTTACTTACGATGAAAAAAGAGGTGTTACAGACAAGTTTTGGAATCGTGTAATGTTTCCGATTATGGATGCAAATAACAGGGTTATTGCTTTTGGTGGAAGAGTTATGGGAGATGCAAAGCCAAAATACTTAAATTCTCCGGAAACCAAAGTTTTTGATAAAAGCAGAAACCTTTATGGACTAAATGTTGCCAGGTCTTCCAGAAAAGATTATTTCTTAATTTGTGAAGGCTACATGGATGTTATTAGTTTACATCAGGCAGGTTTTAACAATGCAGTTGCAGCCCTTGGAACAGCTTTTACACAAAGACATGCAACTTTAATAAAAAGATACGTCAAGGAAGTTGTTTTAACTTTTGACAGTGACGAGGCAGGTATTAAGGCAGCATTAAGAGCAATTCCTTATTTAAGGGATGTAGGGCTTGCAATAAAAGTTCTTAACATGAAACCCTACAAAGATCCTGATGAGTTTATAAAGGCATTAGGCAGGGATGCTTACGAAGAAAGAATTAAGAATGCAACTAATTTCTTTATATTCCAGGTTGAGCAGGAACAGAAGAAATACAATTTAAATGATCCACAGGAAAAAACAGCTTTCCACAAGCAGGTAGCTGAAATGCTGTTGGAATTTAAAGACGAAATAGAAAGAGACAATTATTTAGATTCTGTTTGTTCTATTTTCAAAATTCCAAAAGAAGGTTTGTCTAAATTAGTTAAAAAGATTGGTCTTACTTATGTTGGAAAAGAAGAAAAAGTTGAAAAGGAGCCTGCAGTTTCAAAGCAGACAAAGAAAGAAGATGCATCAATAAGTGCTCAAAGAATTTTGCTGGCATATTTACTTGATAAAAATAATTGGTTTATGAAAGTGGCTCAGGTTATCTCGCCAAAAGATTTTGTAGACCCTTTTTACAATAAGGTGGCATCACTGTTTTGGGAACAGATGGAGAGCGGCCAGGGAAAACCTGCACAGATAATGAATTATTTTGAAGATGAAGAAGAACATAAGAAGGTTGCCCAGTTATTTGTTTCTCCAATTAGGGCTAATTTAAGCCTTGATGAGCAGGAGAGAGCAATTAATGATGCTGTTCATAAAATAAAAAAAGAAAGTCTTGATTACAGGGCAAGAAACGCTACAGATATTTCTGACCTTCAGAATATTATAAAAGAACAAAGTATGTTACAAAAAATACACATTACATTAAGTTAGGAAAATATATGTTATCAAAAAGATTACAGACAGTAGCCGGTATGGTTACAAAAGGAAATATAATTGCAGATATAGGCACAGACCATGGGTATGTGCCTATTTATCTGGTGGAAGAAAACATAACAGATAAGGCGTATGCCATGGACATCAATCAGGGACCTTTAGACATTGCAAACAAACACATTAAGGAAAAAGGTCTCGAGGGAAAAATAATGACAATTCTTTCAAATGGCATGGAAAAGCTAAAGGACAATATGATTGATACCGCAGTCATAGCCGGTATGGGTGGCGATTTGATTGTATCAATACTTGAAAATGGAAAGAGCATAAAAGGAATAAAAGAATTAGTCCTATCTCCCCATAAAAGAGTCGATTTGGTAAGAAAATATCTGTTAGAAAATAACTGGCAGATTGTTGATGAAGCCATGGTATTTGATGTTGGAAAATATTATACGGTAATAAAAGCTCTGAAATGTGATAAAACAGAAAATGATTATTCAAAAGTTCAATTAGAATATGGCAAATTACTTTTGGAAAATAGAAATCCTGTTTTAAAAGAATATTTGGAAAAAGAGTATAAAAAGTTTTCTAAAATTGCAGAAAATATGAAAAAAGAAAAAAGTGATAATTTGCACAAGGTTGAGGAAATTTTAGAAATGAATCAGGAAGGTAGAAAATATTATGATTGATGTGGAAATTTCAAATGTTGTATACGAATATGAAGACGGAACCACTTTGTACGAAATAGCAAAGGATTTTGGTGACTATTATGAAAATGACATTATACTTGCAGTGTGCAATGGAAAACTTTGTGAATTGTCAAAAGTTTTAATTGATAACAGCAAGGTATCTTTTATTACAACAGCAAATCATATTGGTATGGAATGTTATAGAAGAAGCATGGTTTTTATGATGATAAAAGCCTTTTACAAAATAGCAGACCATAGTGCCTTTGATGATATTTCGGTAGAGTATTCTGTCAGCAAAGGCTATTACTGTAAAATAAATGGTGGCATACAGATTAACAACGAGTTTTTAAGAAAATTAAAAACTGAAATGGATAGTCTGGCTAAACGTGACATGCTTATAACAAAAGAGGTTATGTCAACAGGCAGAGCCATCAGTAAGTTTAAAAGATACAGAATGAAGGATAAGGTTAATTTGTTTAAATACAGAAGAGCTTCATCTGTAAAAATTTACAAAATGGAAGGTTTTGAGGATTATTTTTACGGTTATATGGCATATTCTACAGGTATTCTTAAATATTATAAATTAATCCCATATAACGAAGGTTTTGTACTTCAAATGCCGGTAAAAGAATCTCCAAAACATGTGCCAGAGTTTACACCTCAAAACAAAGTTGTCAAAGCTTTAGAGGAATCAGAAAAGTGGGCGGAAAAGTTAGGTGTTTCAACAATAGGAGAAATTAACGACAAAATAGTAGATGGTTCAATTAACGATATTATGATGATGCAGGAAGCTTTACAGGAAAAGAAAATTGCAGATATCGCATCAGATATTGCGTCAAGGGAAGAAGCTAAGGTTGTGCTAATTGCAGGCCCTTCATCTTCAGGCAAAACTTCTTTTGCTCATAGACTTGCAATACAGCTTATGGCGCAGGGACTTCAGGCACAAATAATATCTACAGATAACTATTTTGTAAACAGAGAAGAGTCTCCAAAGGATGAAAATGGTGAACTTAATTTTGAAGCTTTAGAAGCTGTTGATATTGAGTTATTTAATGACCATATAACTAAGCTTGCAAATGGTGAGACAGTAGAGATGCCCGAGTTTAATTTCGTAACAGGAAAGAGAGAGTTTAACGGAAAGACAATAACTCTCACAGACGATTCGGTTTTAATAATTGAGGGCATACATTGTTTAAATGACAAGTTATCTTACAGTATTCCTGAAGAGAAAAAATACAGAATAGGAGTTAGCGCATTAACACCTATAAATGTTGATGAACATAATAGAATTTCTTCTTCTGATTTAAGATTACTTAGAAGAATTGTAAGAGACAGCAGAACAAGAAATATATCAGCTAAAACATCTATTGAAAGATGGAACAAGGTGAGACTAGGAGAGGAAAAATATATTTTTCCATTTCAGGATAGTGCCGATGCAATATTTAATTCTGCAATGGTTTATGAATTATCAGTGTTAAAAGTTTTTGCAGAACCTAAATTGTTTGGCGTACCAAAAGATACAGAGGAATATTTAGAGGCAAAGAGACTTCTTAAGTTCTTAGATTATATTTTGGGAATACCAAAAGAAAATGTTCCAAGTAATTCAATATTAAGTGAATTTGTTGGGGGAAGTGTATTTCCTGTTTAGATAAGTATTGAATTAATTTTTAAAGTATGATAATTTAGATAATTGTGAGTAAGGTAGATAATCGCTGCTGCTATTGCCGAAAGGACGCAGGAGAGGAAAGTCCGGGCTTCGCAGGGCAGGATGCCGGCTAACGGCCGGTGGAGGTGACTCCCAGGAAAGTGCAACAGAAATTAAACCGCCAGCAATGGTAAGGATGAAATGGTAGTGTAAGAGACTACCGCTTTAATGGTAACATTAAAGGTCAGTGTAAACCCCATCCGAAGCAAGACCGAGCAGAAAGTATTGGTTGCCCGCCAGCTTTCGGGTAGGTTGCTTGAGCTAAGTGGCAACATTTAGCCTAGATAGATGATTATCCAAGACATAACCCGGCTTACAGCCTTACTCATTTTTATTTGGATATTATTTCAATTATTTATAGAGTATATTATTCAACTTATTATATTTTTTATATTTAATAAGTTTTTGTTTTATTGTTAATCTAATTTCTTTATAAAATTAAACAAAAGTCTGCAGAAATCGTTAGCGGATTTTGAAGCTATTTCAATTACCTCATGGTCAGAAAGTTTATTATCAGAAAGACCGGCAGCTTTGTTGGTGATACAACTTAACCCACAAATTTTTAATCCACAATGACTTCCACATATTGCCTCCATTGAGGTGCTCATACCCACAGCATCAGCTCCAAGAAGTTTGTACATTTTTATTTCTGCAGGAGTTTCGTAGTTTGGCCCCTGAGTTTGAAGATAAACTCCTTCTTTTATAGGAATATTAAGATTAGCTGCACATTCCTTAAGGAGATTTCTTAAGTCAGTGTCGTATATGTTTGAACAGTCTGGAAAACGAGGTCCTAATTCGTCAATGTTATATCCACGTAATGGAGAAGGTACAAATGAAGAAATCTGGTCTTCTATAACCATAAAATCCCCTGGTTCAAAATTCTCATTTATTCCACCGGCAGCATTTGTAATAACAAGTGTTTTTGCCCCTAGAAGTTTCATTATACGAACAGGCATAATAACCTGTTTAGGAGTGTAACCTTCATAGTAGTGCAATCTGCCATCTGCAATAATTACATTTTTATTTTCAATAGTTCCTATAATAAAACGTCCTTTATGCATTTTGTTAGTGCAGGTAGGAAAATCAGGTAAAGAAGAATAGGAAATCTCAGCATCTATATTAACCATATTTGCAAAAGAATTAAGACCTGAACCTAATATAATTGCTATATCAGGTACTAGGGAAGTCTGTTCCTTAATAATGTTGGTATAAGTTTCTAATATGTCTAAATCATTCATCATAATACCCTCCATAAAAAGTGCAAAAAAATGTCTAAAAATATTGTGTATAACCTTGAATATTCATTGTCTATAATGTATCATCTTAATAGCGAAAAATAAATAGTTTTGGAGGGTGAAATGAGACATTTAATTAATCCTCTGGATTTTTCAGTAGAAGAAATAGACAAGTTATTAAGTCTTGCCAATGACATTGAGAAAAACCCAGAAAAGTACAAAGAAGCATGTAAAGGTAAAAAGTTAGCAACATTGTTCTATGAACCAAGTACAAGAACACGTTTAAGTTTTGAAGCGGCAATGCTTAATTTAGGCGGTAGCGTTCTTGGATTCTCAGAAGCAACATCAAGTTCAGCTTCAAAAGGCGAAAGCGTGGCAGACACAATTAGAATTATTTCATGCTATGCAGATATTGCAGCAATGAGACATCCAAAGGAAGGAGCAGCTTTAGTAGCAGCAAACAATTCTTCAATACCTGTAATTAATGCAGGGGATGGTGGACATCAGCATCCAACACAGACATTAACTGATTTATTAACAATTAAGTCTTTAAAGGGAAGGTTAGACAACATTACTATTGGATTGTGTGGTGACTTGAAATTTGGTAGAACAGTACACTCATTAATTAACGCATTATTAAGATATGACAATGTAAAGTTTGTTCTTATTTCTCCACTGGAATTAAAAGTACCAAAATACATCATTGAGAGAATTGAGGCAGCTGGAGCAGAATATAAGGAAGTTACCAAGTTAGAAGATGTTATTGGCGAGTTAGATTTACTATATATGACAAGAGTACAAAGAGAAAGATTTTTTAACGAAGAAGATTATATTAGATTAAAAGATAGCTTTGTGCTGGATAAGAAGAAAATGAAAATGGCAAAAGAAGACATGCTTGTACTTCATCCATTGCCTAGAGTAAATGAAATTTCTGTTGAAGTGGACAAGGATCCAAGAGCAGTATATTTTAAACAGGCACAATATGGAGTGTATGTAAGAATGGCGCTTATTTTAACATTATTGGAGGTAAAGGATGCTTAACATTGATTCAATAAACAACGGTTTTGTATTAGACCACATTCAGGCAGGAAGAGCAATGGCAATTTGTCATTATTTGAATTTAGATGAGTTAGATTGTCAGGTGGCAATTATAAAAAATGCCCGCAGTGGAAAAATGGGCAGAAAAGACATTATCAAGGTTGAAGGTTCATTAGATGACATTGTTGATTTTGACGTATTAGGATTTGTAGACCATAACATTACAATTGATATTATCAAGGATGGAAAGCTAGTTGAAAAAAGAGAAGTTAAACTTCCTGAAAAAATCGTAAATGTTTTACATTGCAAGAACCCAAGATGCATCACATCAATTGAGCAGGAACTTGATGACGTATTTATTTTAACAGACAAGAAGAATGGTCTCTATAGTTGCCAGTATTGTGAAGAACAGCAGGGTAAGTTATGGGAGAATATTAAAAGTAAATAGAATTTAATATAAACTATATTAAGAAGAAATCACTGTTTCTGACGGTGATTTCTTTTTTTTAGAGAAAAAAAGTGTCGTTCATTCCCAAAAAAGTACCGTTTATCGCAAAAGTGAAAAAAACAGGTGAAAGTATGTTATAGTATTTATGAAAAAAAATAATTAAGTGTTATTTTATACTGATATAATTTATTGTGACAGTTGCTTATAAAATAAATTGGGATTGAGGATAAAAATACTAAAATTATAAAATGACATTGTGTTTATTGAGCATTAATGCAATGAATATAAGTATAAAAAGCAAAGCAGGAGGTAAGAATATGAAGACAAAATTAAATTCAAAAATTTTAATTAGTGCGTTATTATCTTTTTCAATGATAGTAATGTTGCTATCAGGAGTTAGGGCTACAGAGAATGAAACCTTAACATCATCAAATTGGGAGTATGTTGTAAATGGCGAAAATGTATACATAATAAAGTACACAGGCACAGAAGAAGATGTGGTTGTACCAGCAGTAATCGATGGAAAGAAAGTTGTATCCATTGGAGAAGATACATTTACAGACTGCAAAACATTAAAGAATATTACACTATCTGAGAATATAAAAAATATTGAAAGCAATTCAAGGGAAGCATTTCCTTGTTTTAATGGATGCGACAACTTGGAAAATATTATTGTTGATGACAATAACAGTGAATTTTCCAGCGAAGATGGAGTTTTATATAGCAAAAACAAAGAAGTAATTCTTTTGTATCCAAGAGGTAAAAACGTAGCAGAATTTGTTATACCTGAGCATGTAAAATATTTAGGCAGAAAAGCGTTTGGTCAATGCGAAAATTTGAAAAAGGTAAGCATTGCTAATGGTATTAAAGATTTAAGTGAAAGAGTCTTTGAAGGCTGTAGTAGCCTTGAAAGTGTTAATATACCTGAAAGCCTTGAAAGCATTGGTGTAGGTGCCTTTAGTGGCTGTGAAAGTTTGAAGAATATTGTAATTCCTAATGGAACAAAAAGTATAGGCATATATGCATTTTCTAATTGTAAAAGCCTTAAAGAAATAGCAATTCCATCAGCTGTTGAATCCCTTGTAGAAACAAATGATGGAAATATGGTTGAAGGAATTAATGGCAAAAATGCAAGTGTTAGTTCTTGTTTTGCAGGCTGTACATCTTTGGAAAAGATAACAGTAGACAGTAAAAATAAAAAATATGCCAGTGAAAACGGTATGCTTTTTAATAAGGACAGAACACTGCTTTTTTGTTATCCTGCCGGAATGCAAGGTGTGGAAGTTATAATAAAAACAGGTGTTAAAACAATTGCAAAAAATGCTTTTTTCGACAATAAAAACATACAACGAATAAAATTCCCCAAAACTGTTACAAAAGTTGAAGACGAAGCAGTTATTAATTGCAGTAATTTAGAAAAAGTTACTTTTTGCGGAAATAAACCAAATGATTTGGGCAAATTTGTTTTAGGTAAAGATGATGTTGTAATATGGTATTCCAACAAATACAAAAATAGTTGGAGCAACTATAATTTATACAAAAAGCAAGAGTACATTGAGCCGCACAGAACATGCATTGGTATGCCTACACCTGTTCGTTCTGTTAAAAAAATAAAACTTAACAAAAAGAAATTAGTATTAAAGAAGGGCAAAAAATATAAACTTAAATATACTATTACACCTAGCAAGGCTACAAATAAAAAGGTGACATGGAAAACTACAAATAAAAAAATCGCAAAAGTGTCAAAGGGAAAAGTAAAGGCACTAAAAAAAGGAAAATGCTACATTGTGGTAAGAACAAAAGACGGTGGGAAAAAAGCCAAGTGCAAAGTGATAGTTAAATAAACTGTTTGTAGCGATTTACATAGGATATTATACTAAGACTTTTATTTATAAAAATATTTATTACATTGTTTGTAAAAATGTAATAAAAAATGACAAAAAGTTTAAAATGTATTGCCACTAAAATAATATGTTGATATACTAAATGAGAAAATTATGAAATACGGAGGATGAAGAAATGTATTGCAAAAATTGTGGAAAAGAAATTGATGATTTGGCAGTTGTATGTCCTAATTGTGGAGTGGCAACAGGTAATAATCAGCCGGCTTCTGATGATACAGGAAGCATAGGATGGGGATTGTTAGGATGTTGTATTCCAATTGTAGGATTGATTTTGTTTTTGGTATGGAGAGATACTAAGCCTAAAAATTCAAAAGCAGCAGGAATCGGAGCATTAGTTAGTGTTTGCGTTTCAGTATTATGGTACGTATTAATGGTTGTTGTTGGAGTTGGAGCAGGAGTAGCTTTTGGCGTATAAAATGAAACAGTGGTTTTATAAATGGCTACCAATTATTTTTGGCTGTCATAGACGTTCAGATCGTTCTTTTTTCTATAAAGGAAAACAGTTTCCAATATGCGCAAGATGTACAGGTGAACTTACTGGTATGATATGTGCAATATTTGGATGTTATTTTCTAATAAATATTCATATATGTGTTTGGGTTGCACTTTTATGCCCACTAATAATTGACGGCGTTATTCAGGCAAAAACAAAATACGAAAGTACAAATACAAGACGTGTAATAACAGGTTTTTTGTTTGGAATAGCATTAATGATGATATTTATTGTTTCAACAAAATATTGCCTAATGATAGGATTTGAATACGGCAGAAAATTAAGATAAAAGAATGAGGTGTTTTGAAAGTTTCAAGATACTATAAAAAGAAAAAAGGAATTGGCAATCGCCAATTCTTTTTTTTGTGTAATGATAGTCTATTATTGCATAAAAGGGTACCATTATATTTGTTCAAATAGAAAAAAATATAATGGTACCCTTCAAGAAGCAAATGTTTATTGTTTATTCCTCATTTTCCGTATCGTATTCAGTTGTTTCGTCTTCTTTAGGAGTGACAACAACCTTTACTAAGTCAATTCGTTTTTCGTCCATTTTTATAACTGTTAATTTGCAATTGTCAATTACAACACTGTCACCCTTATTAGGAAGACGGTCAAGATGTTCAATAATAAGACCACCTAATGATTCATAATCTTCTGAATCAATTTCAGTGCCTAACTGGTCGTTAAAATCATCAAGATTAATAGAACCTTCAACAATATATTCGTTTTCGCCAACAGGTCTGATAACCTGTTCCTCAGCTTCGTCAAATTCATCATGTATATCGCCGATAATTTCTTCAACAATATCTTCTAAAGTAATAAGACCTTCAGTCTGACCGTACTCATCTAAAACAATACACATGCCCGGTTCTTTATTTCTCATTTCCATAAGAAGGTCATTTAATTCTTCTTTTTCGTGAGTGAAGTATGGCTCGCGCATAATCTTTGTTATATCAAAATTGTTTGGGTTTACACCCATTAACATCATGTCTTTAATATTTATAATGCCGATTACGTTATCTGAATCTTCCTTGTAAACAGGCATTCTTGTGAATTTGTCTTTTCTAATGACTTTTAATAAATCGTTATAGGTAATATCTAAAGGAACCATTGTAATGTCAACTTTTGGTATCATAATATCCTTAGCACATGTATCACCAAAATCGAAAACGTTGTTAATCATATCCATTTCGTCTTCTTCAATTATGCCTTCTTCCTGACTGACACCAACTAAAGTTCTAAGTTCATCCTCAGTAATTGATTTAGAATTTAAATTAACATTAACTCTAAAAAGTTTTAAGAACAAACTTGAGAATAAATTTAAAACAAAAATAATAGGTGTAAGTACAATCATAAAGAAATTAATTGGTTTAGCATAAGCTAGAGCAATTGAATCTGCATAAATAGAGGCAACTGTCTTAGGAATAATTTCTCCGAAAATAATAATTACAAGTGTAAGAATACCAACGCCAATACTAACAATCCAACTTACGTTAAAAACACTTTGCATAAAAATTGTTGTTAAAGAAGAAGCGGCAATATTTACAATATTATTTCCAATTAAAATTGTACTAAGCATTTTTCTTGAATTACCTAAAATCTTATCAAGAATAATGGCTTGTTTGTTGCCTTCCTCCACAAGCATTCTAAGTCTTACCTTGTTAGTAGTGGTAAGAGCTGTTTCGGCTGAAGAAAAAAACGCCGAGAATAATAATAAAATAAGTAATACGCATAGCAGAGCTATGTCACTGGGTCCCATAACTTTCTCCTTATAAATTAATAATATTTCAAGTCCCTGACTTGTTAAGGAAGATTTTACATAATGAACCTGTTAAAGTCAAGAATTGGTAATAAATTATATTGCCCACAAATATAATTTATTATAAAAATATTTGGAGGGGAGAATACCTAAATTCTGATTACGGTCTTTCAATGTCAATACCATTATTAAAAAAGTACAAGTAGAATAAGGCATTTTGACACTGTAATAAAATAAAGAAAAAATGAAAAAAGGAGTAAAATGGACAAAATTATTTTATCTTTTTTAAAAGACTTACTTTTAGAAATGATTGTAAGTTTTGTGCTAATAGTAGCAGTTGCATTTATTGTTTTAAAAATCTCACCAGCCTATAGCACCATACAAATTTTAATTCTTGCTACATATGTCATAGCTACCTTTGCAGGCGGTTATGTAATAGGAAAAGTTATGGATAAAAGGAAGTTTATGTGGGGGGCTATATCAGGTCTCATATATGCTGTTGTTATAGTTTTAGTTTCGATAATAGTGAACGGTCAAATTAATAGTGAAACTATAGGAATTATAAAATTATTACTGGCATCTGTAGGGGGTGGAACCATCGGAGGAATGGTTAGCTAAAAAAACGTTTGAAAAAAACGTTTTATGTGTTATAATACCATAAGAATTATGCGTAAGTATCTTTTTACGCAAATAAGTATTGGAGGAAAACCATGAAACATATTAAAACATTAAATCAGAAAACATTAAAGGACACAATGAAAAAAGGTGGTTGTGGTGAATGCCAGACATCATGTCAGTCAGCTTGCAAGACATCATGTACAGTAGGAAACCAGACTTGCGAAAACAAATAATTTAATATTGATTAATTTACACTATAACAGAGTTGAGCACTCAACTCTGTTATAGTGCGTTAAAAAGGGAGGAAAATTACAGTGATTCATCAATATAAAAGCAATGGGTACAACATTGTATTAGATGTCAACAGTGGAGCGGTTCATGTTGTTGATGATGTTACATACGATGTTATAGAATTGTTTGAAAAACTTGATGCTGAAGCTATAATTTCAGAACTTAGCTCAAAGTACAAAGAAGAAGAGATAAGAGAAGTTATTGACGAAGTTGAACAGTTGAAGAAAGATGGACAGTTGTTTACTGAGGATATATATCAGCCTTTCGTAGAAAAGTTTAAGGAAACACGTCAGACAGTAGTTAAGGCTCTATGTTTACATATAGCTCATGATTGTAACTTAGCATGCAAGTATTGTTTTGCAGAAGAAGGTGAATACCATGGTCGTAGAGAATTAATGAGTTTTGAAGTGGGTAAGAAAGCTTTAGACTTTTTAGTTGCAAATTCAGGAAACAGAGTTAATCTGGAAGTTGACTTTTTTGGTGGCGAACCATTAATGAACTGGGATGTTGTAAAGCAGTTAGTTGAATACGGTCGTTCACTTGAGGAACCAAATAACAAGAAATTCAGATTTACATTAACTACAAATGGTGTTTTATTAAATGACGAGATAATGGAATATCTTAATAAAGAAATGTCAAATGTAGTTTTAAGTTTAGATGGTAGAAAAGAAGTAAATGACAGAATGAGACCTTTTAGAACAGGTAAGGGTAGTTATGACCTTATTGTTCCAAAGTTTCAGAAACTTGCAGATAGCCGAAATCAGACAAACTATTATGTAAGGGGTACATTTACAAGAGATAATTTAGATTTTTCTGAAGATGTGAAGCATTTTGCAGACTTAGGATTTAAACAAATGTCTATTGAACCGGTTGTTGGACCGGAGGAAGATCCATACTCTATAAGAGAAGAAGATTTACCTAAAATTATGGAAGAGTACGATAAATTAGCTCTTGAATATATTAAGAGGGAAAAAGAAGGTAATGGCTTTAACTTTTTCCATTTTATGATTGATTTAAATCAGGGACCATGTGTTTATAAGAGATTATCAGGATGTGGTTCAGGTACGGAATACTTAGCAGTTACACCTTGGGGAGATTTTTATCCATGTCATCAGTTTGTTGGCAATGAAGATTTCTTAATGGGGAATGTAAATGACGGAATCGTTAGAAACGATATAGTTGAAACATTTGGTGATTGCAACGTATATTCAAAAGAAAAGTGCAAAAACTGTTTTTCAAAATTTTATTGTAGTGGTGGATGTGCAGCAAACTCATACAATTTCCACGGTACAATAAATGATGCCTATGACATAGGTTGTGAAATGCAGAAAAAAAGAGTGGAATGCTCAATAATGATAAAGGCAGCTTTAGCGGATGCTGACTAAGAAAGAGGTAAAAGATGAAAATTAAGATGAACAAAACAAAGGGAATAATAGCATTTATTATTTCTCTTGCCGTACTTGCCTTTGCAGGTTACGTTATTATGTTTGGTATAGGGGATCGTGGCCAGGCAAAATACATTACTCAGGGTCTTGACTTAAAGGGTGGTGTAAGTATTACATATCAGGTAGCAGAATCTGATAAAAGTAATTTAACAGCAGATACTTTAGAAAAAACAAGAGCAAAACTTGAAAAGAGAATTGCTGCATTTAGTACAGAAGCAACAGCATATAAGGCTGGTGAAGACAGAATTACTGTTGAAATTCCAGGTGCATACGATGCTGATGAAGTATTAAATGAATTAGGAAAACCGGGTATTTTATATTTCTGTACAGCTGCAAAGAGTGGGTACACACCAACAAAGGCTGAATTAAAGAATAAGAAATACATTAAGGTAGATAAGAGTTATTATCAGGTATGGTTAACAGGTGATACAGTAGCCAGTGCTGAAGGACAGGCTACAACAAACGATAAAGGTGTAAATGAAAACATCGTAAGTTTACAGTTCAACTCAGAAGGAACAAAGGCTTTTGGTGAAATGACAAGTTCTCATGTTGGCGAACAGTCATTTATCATTTATGATGATGAAGTTTTAAGTGCTCCAAAAATTCAGGCTGCCATTACAGGTGGACAGGCACAGATTACAGGTGATTTCACATTAAAAGAAGCTCAGACACTTGCTACAAACATCGGTATTGGTTCTTTGGAAGTACAGCTTGATGAATTAAGCCATAGCGTTCAGAGTGCTAACTTAGGTAGTGATGCTTTATCAAAGAGTATTCAGGCAGGTATTGTTGGGTTTATTATAATTATTTTATTCTTATTATTTGTATATAGAATTCCAGGTTTAGCTGCAGGCTTGGCATTAGTATCATACATTGAGTTAATGCTTTTAGCACTTAACGGATTTGACTTAACACTTACATTACCTGGTATTGCAGGTATTATTCTTAATATTGGTATGGCAGTTGATGCTAACGTAATTATTTATGCACGTATTAGAGAGGAAATTGCGGCAGGTAAGAATGTTAAGAGTGCTATTGGAATAGGATTTAAGAAAGCAACATCAGCAATCGTTGACGGTAACGTTACAACATTTATTGCTGCATTAGTATTATGGATTAAGGGTTCAGGTACAGTTCAGGGATTTGCAACAACTCTTATGATTGGTATTTTTATCCAGTTATTTACATCTCTTGTAATTTCAAGAGGTCTTGTATGGATGCTTTACTACATGGGATTCCAGAAGCCTGTATTCTACGGTAAAGAAAGAGTTAAGAAAACAATTAAATTTGTTGAAAAGAGAGCTGTATGGTTTGTTATATCAATTGCTGTTATAGTAATAGGAATTGGCGGAATTATCTTTAACACAGCTAAGGGTAATGGCCCATTTGACTTTAGCATTGAATTTAAGGGTGGTACATCAATTCAGGTACAGTTTGATAAAGACTATACAATTGATGAATTTAATAAAGAAGTAAAACCTGCAATTGCAGATTTACTTTCAACAAATGACATCCAGGCTCAGAAGGATACAAATAATAAGGGATTATTCACAATCAAGACAAAGAAACTTGAAGGTGAACAAATGGATAAATTTAAAGATTTATTAATTAGCAAATATCAGGCTAAGGATGACAAGCAGAACTTTAATGATACAGAAATTTCAGATACAATCAGTTCAGAAATGAAAACAGATGCTGTTGTTGCAACAGTTATAGCAACAATTTGTATGTTAATTTATATTTGGTTCAGATTTAAGAATGTACATTTTGCTTTAGCAGCCGTTATAGCTTTATTACATGACGTACTTATTGTTGTAGGTTTCTATGGTTTATCAAGAGTAACAGTAGGAACAACATTTATTGCATGCTTACTTACAATTGTAGGTTACTCAATTAACGCTACAATCGTAATCTTCGATAGAATTAGAGAAAACAAGGCTGTAATGAAACGTGAAGATACAATGATTGATACCATTAATCAGAGTATTACACAGACTCTTACAAGAAGTATCTATACTTCACTTACAACATTTATAATGGTATTTATGATTTTTGTAATGGGTGTATCATCTATTAGAGAATTTACATTACCATTAATGGTAGGTATTGTAGCTGGTGCTTACTCATCAGTATTTGTTACTGGTTCTTTATGGTACATTATGAAAGGTAAGAAATACGATAAATAATTAAGATTTTATTGAGCGGTATCATCTATTGATGGTGCCGCTTTTCTTCTTTAAAATGGTGATTAACTATGAATGAAAAGTGGTTTTTACAAACAAAAAAAGCAGATTTTAATGGTATTGCAAAAAAATATAATATTAGTCCTATTACTGCAAGATTAATGAGAAACAGGGACGTTGTCTCAGAAAAGGAAATAGAGCAATATCTTAACGGAACTATAAATGAAATAAGTTCTCCATGGTTGTTTAAGGACATGGACAAGGCAGTTAATATTTTAAGTATAAAAATAAATAATGAAAGTAAAATCAGAATTATATGCGACTATGATGTTGATGGTATATGTTCCGGCTATATTTTACATACCTGTTTAAAGTATTTAGGCGCTGATGTGGATGTGGTTGTACCACATAGAATTGAAGATGGCTATGGAATTAATGAAAGATTAATACAACAGGCATACGACCAGGGTGTTGATACTATTGTTACATGTGATAATGGTATTGCTGCCATAAAACAAATAGAATATGCAAAAGAATTAGGGATGACTGTTGTTGTAACAGACCATCATGAAGTTGTTTTTGAAGAAAATAATGGTAAAAAAGAATATATTTTACCAATGGCAGATGCAATAGTTAATCATAAGCAAAAAGATTGTCAATATCCTTTTAAAGAATTATGTGGAGCGATGGTGGCATTTCAGTTTATGCGTGCTCTATTTGAAAATATGCATGTAAGCGAAAGATTTATATTAAAATTATTACCTTATGGTGCTATGGCAACTGTATGCGATGTGGTAGAATTAAAGGGAGAAAACAGAATAATTGTTAAGGAAGGTCTGGAAGCTTTAAAAACAAGTAATGATATAGGAATTAATGCTTTAATTAATCAGTGTAAGTTGAATAAAAAAAATCTTGATTCCTATCATTTTGGCTTTGTGCTTGGACCATGTTTAAATGCCAGTGGCAGACTTAACACTGCTAAAAAAGCAATGGATTTGCTTGAATGTGAAGATGAAAAACACGCAGAAGTTTTAGCCGGGGCTTTGAAAAAACTAAACGATGAAAGAAAAGATTTAACAGAAAAAGGAACTAAAGAAGCTATTGAAAAAGCAGAACAGTTAGATGATTCAGTTTTGGTTATATATTTGGAACATTGCCATGAAAGTATTGCCGGAATTATTGCAGGTCGTGTAAGGGAAAAATATAATAAACCAACCATTGTTTTAACAGATGCTGTAGAAGGCGTAAAGGGTTCTGGACGTTCCATTGAAGAATATGACATGTATGCTGAGCTTACTAAGGTAAAAGAATTATTTACTAAATTTGGTGGCCATAAAATGGCTGCAGGTGTGTCACTTCAAAAAGAGAATATAGATATTTTACGAAAAAAACTAAATGAAAATTGTAATTTAACTCAAGAAGATTTATATTTAAAGGTGTGGATTGATATGCAACTCCCCCTTGAATATGTTACAATGAATATGATACAGGAGTTAAATGTTATCAAACCGTTTGGTAAAGGTAATGAAAAGCCAATATTTGCTGAGAAGCATTTAAAAATAAATAAATTACAAATATTGGGTAAGAATGGTAACGTATTGAAACTTACCATTACAAATAGCAGTTCATATACAATGACTGCAATGATTTTTAGCCGTGTTATTGATTTTATGGAATTTTTGAAAAATAAATTCGGTCAGGAAGAAATTAACAAGGCTTTAGTAGGGGAGAAAAACAACATTGAGATAATGGCTACATATTACCCAACAATAAACGAATTTAACGGTAATAGCCAAATACAAATCGTAATTGACAGATTTTGCTAAAAGCATTCATAAGGAGGACAAGAAGAATGAATGAAGTAGAAAAATATATTAGAAGTATACCGGATTTCCCTGAACCTGGAATTATCTTTAGAGATATTACAACAGTAACACAGGATCCAAAGGGATTAAAGATTGCTATAGATTCAATGTTGGACAAGATTAAAGATTTAGATTTTGACGTAATCGTTGGTTTAGAGGCAAGAGGTTTTATATTTGGAATGCCTTTAGCTTACTTACTTGGAAAATCATTTGTATTAGTTAGAAAAAAAGGTAAATTACCTTGTGAGACAATTTCAGAAAGCTATGATTTAGAATATGGAAAAGCTGAAATTGAGATGCATATAGATTCAATTAAACCGGGTCAGAAAGTTATTTTAGTCGATGACTTAATTGCCACAGGTGGTACAATTGAAGCTGCTATTAAGTTAGTTGAAAAACTAGGAGGAGAAGTTGTAGACAACCTGTTTTTAGTTGAACTTGCAGGACTTAAAGGAAGAGAAAAACTTTCAAAATATAGAGTAGATGCAGTAGTAACATACGATGGAAAATAAAAAGGATTGAGATATGACAGATTTAAACAAAAACATTAAAATTGAAAATCATGGAGTAATCCCAAAAGAAGAAGAGCAGGCGACACCTGAAGAATTATATGCAAGATTAATTGAAAAAATTAAGCACTATCATCCATCAGCAGATGATCTAAGAATGATTGATAAGGCATATAACTTTGCAAAAAAATCACATGGCGACCAGAAAAGAAAGTCTGGAGAACCATACATTATTCATCCAATTCATACAGCTTTAATATTAGCTGATTTAGAGTTGGATAAAGAATCAATTATGGCAGGTCTTCTTCATGATGTAATGGAAGATACAGCCGCAACTCGCGAAATAATGATTAAGGAATTTGGCGAAGAAGTAACAGACCTGGTTGATGGCGTAACAAAACTTACTAAATTAGATTACGATGTTGATAAGGTGGAAGAGCAGGCAGAAAACTTGCGTAAAATGTTTTTGGCAATGGCAAAGGACATTCGAGTTATATTGATTAAGCTTGCGGATAGATTACATAACATGCGTACGCTTATGTATATGACACCTGAAAAACAGAAAGAAAAGTCAAAAGAGACAATGGATATTTATGCGCCAATTGCTGACAGACTAGGTATTTCTAAAATTAAGATTGAATTAGATGACTTAGCTTTAAGATATTTAGAGCCTGAAAAATACAAAGAATTAGTTGACGGTGTTCATGAAAGATTAGAACATCGTGAAGAGTTTATGAGTAACTTAATTGCTGAGGTGGCAGGCTATATTGAAAAGGCAGGCATTAAAGCAACAATAGATGGTCGTGTAAAGCATTATTTTAGTATTTACAAGAAAATGACTATGCAACACAAGACTTTGGATCAGATTTATGATGTTTTTGCAGTAAGAATTATTGTTGACAGTGTAATGGAATGTTATGGGGCGTTAGGTATAATACACGAGAAATACACTCCTGTGCCGGGAAGATTCAAAGACTATATTGCAATGCCAAAGCAGAATATGTATCAGTCACTTCATACAACATTAATTGGACCAAATGGGCAACCATTTGAAATTCAGATTAGAACATACGAAATGCATAAAACTGCTGAATATGGTATCGCAGCTCATTGGAAGTATAAGGAAAATATTACAGGTGACGGCGATAATGAAGAGCAGAAAATTGCTTGGTTAAGACAGATTCTCGAATGGCAGAGAGACATGTCAGATAACCATGAATTTATTAATCTTTTAAAAGATGATTTGAACATGTTCTCTGAAAGAGTGTACTGTTTCACACCAAATGGTGATGTAAAGAATTTACCAAGCGGTTCTACACCAATTGATTTTGCATACAGTATTCATAGTGCAGTAGGTAATAAGATGGTTGGTGCAAGAGTTAATGGCAAGATGGTTAATATCGACTACAAGCTCCAAAACGGTGACAGAGTGGAAATTATTACATCTAATAACTCTACAGGTCCAAGTAGAGATTGGTTGAAGGTTGTTCAGAGCACACAGGCAAAAAATAAAATTAATGTTTGGTTTAAACAGCAAAATAAAGAAGAAAATATAGTAAAAGGTAAAGAACTTATTGAAAAATATTGCAAGGCAAAGAATATTAATTTATCAGAAATATTAAAGCCTGCATATATGGAAAAAGTTCGGTTGAAATACAGTTACAAAGAGTGGGATTCTCTTATTGCTTCAATTGGTCATGGTGGCTTAAAAGAAGGTCAGATTGTAAATAAACTTCTTGATGAATACGAGAAGGAACACAAGGTTGAAATAACAGACGATGATGTATTAAAAGACACAAACAATAATAAGGCAAATGTTCCAAGAAAAAGTAATTCTAAGAGCGGTATTATTGTTGAAGGTATGGATGACGTAGCAGTTAGATTTTCTAAATGTTGTAGTCCTGTACCGGGTGATGAGATTGTCGGCTTTGTAACAAGAGGACGTGGTGTTTCAATTCATAGAACAGACTGTATCAATATTATGAATCTTCCTGATATTGAAAGAGGTAGATTAATTGAGGCAAGCTGGGCTGCTGACGAAGGCAAGCAGGACGGCAAATATATGACAGAAATTGTTATTTATGCAAACAACAGAGTCGGTATTTTGACAGACTTGTCAAGAATATTTACAGAAAGAAATATTGATGTAAACAGCATCAATAGTAGAACAAGCAAGTCTGACATTGCCACAATTACAATGACATTTGCAATACAGGGTACAGAAGAATTAAACAGTTTAATAGCTAAAATTCGAACAATTGACAGTATCATTGATATTGAGCGAACAAGCAGTTAAACGTTGTAATTGACATTTTGTAATGTGAAAAAATGAAGACAATTGTTATGTTATGGAAATTAATTTCTTCACTGTGGCAACTGACAAAATTAGAAGAAAGTGCTCTAACGCCGTCGGTTCATCAAGGCAGCGTAGTCGGCTTGATAGAACCGCTACGAGCGTTTGGCAGCGGGAGCGTGCTTTCGTTAATTTGTCAGGTGGCACAGAGGACATAGTGTAGTGGATAACAATTGTCTTCCATTTTTGAAAAGGAGAAATAGATGGGAAATATCAAAATTAGAAGCGTATTAGTTAGTGAATGTTATACTAACTGTTATTTATGTATGAACACAGATACAAAAGAAGGATTTATTGTTGATCCCGGTGATGATGCTTTAAAAATCAGTGTTAATGTTAGTAACATAGAAATGGTTCCAAAAGCAATTTTGCTTACACATGGTCATGCAGACCACATTAGTGCTGTAACGGAATTAAAGGAAAAATACAATATTCCCGTATATGCTTCTGAAGAAGAAGACAGGCTTTTAGTAGATACAAGAGCAAATTTATCATCAATGTTTGGAAATCCTGTAAGCATTTGTGCAGACAAATATTTAAGAGATGGTGATAAGTTTACTATTGCAGATAAGGAAATTAAGTTTATTTTAACGCCTGGTCATACGCAGGGAAGTGGTTGTTATTATATAGCAGAAGATGAAGTTTTGTTTAGTGGTGACACACTTTTCCATCAGAGCAGAGGTAGAACAGATTTTCCGGGGGGAAGTGAAGCGGCAATTATCAGATCAATTAAAGAAAAATTGTTAGTGCTTCCAGGCGAAACAACTGTTTATCCGGGACATATGGATATGACAACTATAGATAACGAAAAGGTATATTATTAATGATAGACATTCAGATAGAACCTAAACAATTTGAATATGATATTCAGTCAATGGTGCAGGCTTTTTATGTGGGACAGTCTTTTAAAATTAATGAAGATTTAGAGGAGTCATACAGAACACTAAAAGTGATTTTTCAGGAAGAAAAAATTACTGCATCATTGTACGATGAGGCCAAAAAGCTTTTTGAAGACGAAATTTGTTGTGACTTTCAGGATAGAAGGGAGACAAAGAACGCTCTTAAAAAGCTTTTGTACTGTTTAATGAGAAAAGATATAGGACAGGACCTGCCTTGGGGTAATTTAACAGGTATCAGACCAGCAAAAATTCCGGGTATGTTAAAAGAACAGGGACTTTCAGATGAAGCAATAAGAAAAGAAATGAAAGAAACATATTTTATTTCTGATAACAAGTTGGACCTGGCAATGGATGTTTCAAACATGGAACATAAGGTACTTTCAAATGTTAATTACAAGGGCAATTATAGTTTATATGTGGGTATACCATTTTGCCCAACAACTTGTCTTTATTGTTCATTTACATCCTATCCTTTAAACAGATATAAGGAAAAAGTAGATGCTTATGTGGATTCAGTTATTAAGGAATTGAGATTCCTAGGCAAGCAATTACAGGATAAAGAACTTAATTCAGTATATATTGGTGGTGGTACGCCAACCACACTTGAACCTGCGCAGTTAGACAGATTAATAAATGCATTAAAAGATAATTTTGATTTCAGTAATGTAAAGGAGTTTACTGTTGAAGCAGGCAGACCGGACAGCATTACAAGAGATAAATTAATGACTTTAAAAAAACAAAATGTTTCAAGAATTTCCATTAATCCACAGACAATGAATCAGGAAACTCTAGACATTATAGGTAGAAAACATTCAGTTAAACAGGTAATACAGGCTTTTAATTTGGCAAGAGATTGTGGCATGGATAACATAAATATGGATTTTATAATCGGTCTACCAAATGAAACAGAGGACATGGTTAAATATTCAATGGAACAGGCTTTGAAGCTGGCACCAGATGGTATTACAGTACATTCCCTGGCATTAAAACGTGGTTCAAGACTTAACATGAACAGACAAAAATATTCAAATTTAAATTTTGATAACAATACAAAGTTAATGGATATTACAAAAGAATATGCTTATGAAATGGGTATGAAGCCATACTATTTGTACAGACAAAAAAATATGGCAGGTAATCAGGAAAATGTAGGTTATTCATTGCCTGGTAAAGAAGGAATTTACAACATACTTATGATGGGAGATTATCAGAATGTATGGGCATGTGGAGCAGGAGCAGTTACAAAACTACTTTCTTCTGACAGAAAAAGTGCCACTAGAATTGCTACATTGAAAAATGTAGACCAGTATATTGACAGAATTGACGAAATGATTGAAAGAAAAAGAAGTTATTTTGTAAATTAATAAAAGATACAACACTTGTGTTCTTTTCTATTTAATAGTAAAATATACAAGTTAGAAAAATATAAGGAGCAAAAACATGGCTTTAAGTAAGAAACCGGTTACAGGAATGAAGGATATTCTTCCTGAGGAAATGAAAATAAGAAATTATGTACAGAATGTAATTAAGGAAACTTATAATGCATTTGGATTTACTCAGATTGAGACACCTTGCGTGGAACACATTACAAACCTGACAAGCAAACAGGGTGGAGAAAACGAAAAGTTAATTTTTAAGATTTTAAAAAGAGGAGAAAAGTTAAACTTAGAAACAGCTACGGAAGAAATGGATGTAGTTGATAATGGTTTAAGATATGACTTAACAGTTCCTCTTGTTAGATATTATTCAAAAAATGCCAACGATTTACCATCACCATTTAAGGCATTACAGATGGGAAATGTTTGGCGTGCAGACAGACCACAAAGGGGAAGATATCGCCAGTTTATGCAGTGCGATATTGATATATTAGGTGATCCAAGTAACTTAGCTGAAATTGAACTTATTTTAGCAACAACAACTACACTTGGAAAGTTAGGATTTAAGAATTTCCAGATTAGAATTAATGAAAGAAGAATTTTAAAGGCAATGGCTTCATACAGTGGTTTCCCTGAAGAGTCATTTGACAGCGTTTTCATTATTCTTGATAAGATGGACAAGATTGGTTTAGAAGGCGTTAAGGAAGAATTAATCAAATACGATTTCGCCCCTGAATCAGTTGAAAAATATATACAGTTATTTGAAAATATTGAAAATCAGGCAGATCCTATTGGATACCTAGCAGATAAGCTTGGAGATTTCATGGGTGATGATGTAAAACAGTGGATGGATGAAATTATAGACAGTGTTAAGGCTACAAAGTCATCTGATTTTGAAATTGTATTTGATCCAACATTGGTTAGAGGTATGTCATATTATACAGGAACAATTTTTGAAATAGCAATTCCTGAATTTGGCGGCAGCTGCGGTGGCGGTGGTCGTTATGACAAGATGGTTGGTAAGTTCACAGGTCATGATGTACCGGCATGTGGTTTTTCAATTGGATTTGAAAGAATTGTTTTATTATTAATGGAACAGGGCTTCAAAATCCCTGAAGATTATGACAAGGTTGTATACCTTATTGAAAAAGGTGTTGAAGGCGACAGACTTTGTGAAGTTATTGCACAAGCACAGGAAGAAAGAAAAACAGGTACACAGGTTCTTGTAACAAGAATGAACAAGAATAAAAAATTCCAAAAAGAGCAGTTAAAGACACAGGGCTTTGAGAACTTTAAGGAATTTTATAAAAATCCGTTAAAATAGGAGGAAAAGTTATGGCAGAGTCAATGCAGGGACTTCACAGAAGTCACAGATGTACAGAAGTAAGTAATAAAAATATTGGTGAAACAGTTACAGTTATGGGCTGGGTTCAGAAAAGAAGAAATTTAGGAAGTCTTATTTTTATTGATTTAAGAGATAGATCAGGAATTCTTCAGTTAGTATTTGACGAAAATGATAGAGAAGTTTTTGAAAAAGCTAAAAATCTTAGAAGTGAGTTCGTAATTGCAGTAGAAGGTGTAGTTAGAAAGCGTGGCGGCGCAATTAACGAAGATTTAGCAACAGGTGATATTGAAGTTACAGTTAATACACTTCGCATTTTATCAGAATCTGATACACCACCATTTCCTGTTGAAGAAAATATTAACACAAGAGAAGAATTAAGATTACAGTACAGATATCTTGATTTAAGAAGACCATCATTACAGAAAAATATTAAGTTGCGTAGTGATGTTACAACTTTTATTAGAAAGTTCATGCAGGGTGAAGGTTTCCTTGAAATCGAAACACCAACTTTGTGTAAAAGCACTCCTGAGGGAGCTAGAGACTATTTAGTGCCAAGTAGAGTACATCCGGGAGAGTTCTATGCACTTCCACAGTCTCCACAGCTTTACAAGCAGTTACTAATGTGCTCAGGATTTGACAGATATATGCAGATTGCAAGATGCTACAGAGACGAGGATTTAAGAGCCGACAGACAGCCTGAATTTACACAGGTTGATATGGAATTATCATTTGTTGACATTGATGATGTTATTGATGTAAATGAAAGATTATTACAGGCTATGTTTAAGGAAATTTTAGGCGTGGATATCCCACTTCCAATGCCAAGAATGACATGGCAGGAAGCTATGGACAGATTTGGTTCGGATAAGCCTGATACACGTTTTGGCATGGAATTAATTGACGTTACAAAAGTAGTTGAAGGTTGTGGCTTTGGCGTATTTACAGGTGCTATTGAAAACGGTGGTACTGTTAGAGGTCTTAACGTTAAAGGTCAGGGACATATGCCAAGAAAGAAGATTGACAAGTTAGTTGACCATGCAAAAGGAAATGGAGCAAAAGGTCTTGCTTATCTTTGCATTAACGAAGATGGTACTTACAAGTCGTCATTTGCAAAATTCATGACAGAAGAAGAATTAGATAATTTAGTAAAAGCAATGGAAGGTGAACCTGGAGATTTACTTTTGTTTGCAGCTGACAAGAACAAGATTGTATGGAACGTATTAGGCGCACTTCGTTTAGAACTTGCACAGCAGCTTGAATTAATTCCGGAAGATAAATGGAATTTCTTATGGGTTGTAGAGTTCCCACAGTTTGAGTGGTCAGATGAACAGAACAGATATCTTGCAATGCATCATCCATTTACAATGCCTATGGAAGAAGATTTACAGTATCTTGATACAGACTTAGGAAAGGTTAGAGCTAAGGCTTACGATATTGTGTTAAACGGTACAGAACTTGGTGGTGGTAGTGTTAGAATCCATCAGGAAGACATTCAGGAAAGAATGTTTAAGGCATTAGGCTTCACAAATGAGGAAGCTCATGAACAGTTTGGCTTCTTACTTGATGCATTTAAGTATGGTGTTCCACCACACGCAGGACTTGCTTACGGACTTGACAGATTAGTTATGCACATGGCAAAAGAAGATAACATTAGAGAAGTAATTGCTTTCCCTAAGGTAAAAGATGCTTCATGTTTAATGACTAATGCACCAAGCCCTGTTGATTCAAAACAGTTAGAAGAATTAGCAATTGACATTGTTAAGCCGGAAGAAGAATAATTGTGGTAGATTATTACAAAGAGCAGTAATGTTTTAATAATCGAAGTCAATTCTAGATTTAGCAGATAGAAATTATATAGCTAAAATATATAGAATACCGATAGTTTTCCTAGGCGCATATTAGATATGTGCTAAAGAGAATTATCGGTATTTTTTGGAATAATAATTTAATTCGAAATTTCTTAGTATATGAATGAGGTCCCGCTATGTATGCACATTTTATTACATATAGCGAAATTTTCTAAGCTCATCCTGAAGCTTGCCGGCATATTCAGCAAGCTCATTATACTGTTTCACTATATTTTCCTGAGTTTCTTTCAAATTTTGAATTTCGTTTTCTTTTTCTGACAAAAGATTTTGCACATCAATTAAGCAGTTGCTTTTTTCTGATATAACTGATTTTAAATAATTAATGTTTTCAGTTAAAGTATTGATTTTTTCTTTGTCCTTATGAGAAGTGTCGGTACTTACTAATTTTTTCTCAGGACTTAAGTAGTAATAACTGTCATTTAGAACAATACCTATTTTTTCATTAGTCTTAAAAACATCGAAGCCCTTGTTGGTGGAAACATTACGTTTTATGAGACAACTTTTTTCAGGACAACTTGATAATATATAATAAATTTCATACTTATTATTACTTTTATTGTGATTACAGTAGAAAATATAAAGCTCGTTTTGGCACATTAAAGGTGAAATATTTACTATTTCCATTTGATGTGAAGAGTTCCCTAGGGGGATAGACAAAAATTCCGTAAATCTGTCCCTGTTTAAAACCGCAAGTTTCATTTTATTATCAGTAGAAATATAATACACATATTGCTTATTACAGGAAAAAACGTCAAAATCTCTTCCAACATCATTAAATAAAAGTCCTCTTGGAATAATTTTCCCTCTTGCCGCAGTATACATATAAACTTTTTCGTTTTCTATGTACAAAATAATTGGTTGTCCGTTTTCAAATGCTAAAATTTTATACAATGAATTACTCCTTTTTTGAAATATTAGTATGGTTAAAGGTTAGTACACAGATGTAATTAAAATACAGGTGAATCCCATTATTGTATATATATTTATTAGCTTTGTTTTTTAGAACAATAAAAAATGAAACGCATAAAATATATAGAGAAAGACTAAAAAAGGAGATAAACATGGAAAAAGAAAAATGTTGTTGTGATCACAAATGTGGATGTCGCAGAGATGTTTGTAATGATGCTATTTGTGGAATGCCTGAATTTCTATCAATATACGCACCGGTTGTGTATGATGAAGTGGGAGTGAATGTTTGTAGGGAAGTAACTATTCCGGCAGATGTATTAGCTAATTTTCCAACTACAGAATGTGTTTCCGTTGATGTAATAAATATTGACTTAGCAGGCACAGATGATGCAGTATCTACAATAGATGACTCATTGAGACCAAATTGTTTCAAAATTACCTTAACTAATATTTCAGTTACTTTAAAAATCAAATTATACGACAAGTGCCATAAATATTTAGGTTCAACTACAATTACAGTAAATTATTTACCGGGTAGCACAACAAGTACGGATTACGATTATTATAGCGAAAAAACAAATCCTTCAAATGTAACCTTTGAGTTGTTTGCACCTTACGGTGTTGGCATAAACGAGGGTGGAGATTATTATTTTAACATTGTTGGTATGTATGAGAATAATAATACTGTAGTAAATGGAGTAAACTTAAGCGGAACAGCTAAAGCCATGAACTTTGATGAAGTGACAGGTGTATTTTCAGCAGGACTTTCTTTATTTGTCAGAACTCTATACTACGAAGTATATGAAATACCCTATATTGGCAAGTCAAAACCTGTAAAGGTAAATTTAAGAGACAATTCAGAAAATGCATGCATTAAATTCGTTGAAAGTGGACTTTTGTCAAAAGAAATAAAACCATTAGAACTTGCACCACCAAAATGTGAGGGCAGACTAAAGAAAGAAAAAGTGAGATGCTGTTATAATGACTGTAAATTACAAATCAAGAATCCATGTGATGAAAAAAGACCAAAAGAAGATTTTGTAGATGAAGAGGACGAAAAAGATTAAGAAAATAGTTATTTTTTTAACAAATTACTACAAATTCTAAAAAAATAATTTAAAAATACACTGTATTATGGTAAAGTAATATAAGATTAAAGCTGCATCGAAAGATGCAGCCGGTCTTAAGGACATTAGGAGGTAGATATATGTTTTCATTTGATGAAGTAAAAAATGCAGATGCGGAAATTTATGCTGCAATGGCAGACGAAATGGGAAGACAGCGTTCTCATCTTGAACTTATTGCATCTGAAAATTTAGTAAGTAAAGGCGTTATGGCTGCTATGGGTAGTCATCTTACAAATAAGTATGCAGAAGGATATCCTGGAAAAAGATATTATGGTGGATGTGAATATGTAGACGTTGTAGAACAGTTAGCAATTGACAGAGCAAAGGAATTGTTTGGATGTACATACGCAAATGTTCAGCCACATTCAGGAGCACAGGCAAACTTAGCTGTATTTTTTGCTTTAGTTAAACCGGGAGATACAGTAATGGGAATGAGTCTTGATGCAGGTGGACATTTAACACATGGTTCAAAGGTTAATATTTCAGGAACATATTTTAACATTGTATCTTATGGTGTAAATGAAGACGGTTATATAGATTATGATCAGGTAAGAAAAATAGCTGTTGAAAACAAGCCAAAATTAATTGTAGCAGGTGCAAGTGCTTATGCAAGAAAGATTGACTTTAAGAAGTTTAGAGAAATTGCTGACGAAGTTGGTGCATATCTTATGGTAGATATGGCACATATCGCAGGTCTTGTAGCAGGTGGACAGCATATGAGTCCAATCCCATACGCACATGTTACAACAACTACAACACATAAAACATTAAGAGGACCTAGAGGTGGTCTTATTCTTTCAAGTGAAGAATTTGCCTTAGAACACAAATTAAACAAAGCAGTATTCCCTGGAATTCAGGGTGGTCCATTAATGCATGTTATAGCAGGAAAGGCTGTATGTTTTAAAGAAGCATTATCAGATGATTTTAAGGCATACGCAAAGAACATTGTGGATAACGCACAGGCTTTAGCAAAAGGACTTACAGACAGAGGATTTGATCTTGTATCAGGTGGTACAGATAATCATCTTATGTTAGTAGATTTAAGAAGTAAAAATATAACAGGTAAAGAATTTGAAATTGCACTTGATGCAGCAAATATTACATGTAACAAAAATGCAATTCCAAATGATCCACAGAAACCTGGTATTACAAGCGGTGTAAGAATTGGTACACCTGCCGTAACAACAAGAGGCTTAAACACAGAAGACATGGATGTTATTGCTGAATGCATGGCAATGATAGCAGAAGATCCACAGGGCAATTGTGAAGCTGTAAAAGCAAAAGTAAAGGGATTAACAGACAAATATCCTTTATATGAATAAAAAGTCTGCTCAAAACCTAAGAAGGTAAAAATCAAATAAATTGTGAAAAGGAAACTGTGAAGAAATTCTTTGCAGTTTCTTTTTTGTATAGATATTAATTAGTTGGAAATAATTAACTATATGAAGAAAAATATGTTTTATAATTTTTTAAAATGTGGAATTATTGGTTGGTGCATGGAAGTTGTTTTCACATCGATTCATAGCTTCAGAAAAAAAGATTACCGACTAATGGGGCATACATCTATATGGATGTTTCCAATTTATGGCATGGCATCAATAATTAAGCCCATCAGTTTTGAATTGAAAAAACATCATGTAAAAAGAACCGAACGTGGGCTACTGTATACACTCGGGATATTTAGTGCAGAATTTATAAGTGGCTGTATGTTAAAAAAAGCGTTTAAGTGTCCTTGGGATTATAGCAAGTGTAAATATAATATTAAAGGAGTAATTAGACTTGATTATGCACCAATATGGTTTATAGTTGGTCTATTTTATGAAAATGTATTAAATAAAGAGTCAAAAAATAAGAGATAGTAAAACTAAGTTAACTATCTCTTGAATATTTTAAATTGAAGTATTTGTAAAATTTACTTATAAAAATCAACAATCTTGTCAATTCTAGCTGCCATATTAGTAAATAGCATATCCACTAAAGTAACAGCAACCATGGATTCTACAACGACTACAGCTCTAGGTACAATAATAGGATCATGACGACCTTTTATGTTGATGCTGATGTTTTCACCGACTTTGTTAATTGTATCCTGACTTCTTGCAATAGAAGGAGTAGGTTTAACTGCTGCGCGTAAAACAATTTGTGAACCATCGCTCATACCACCAAGAATACCACCTGCATGGTTTGAAGTTTTTTCTATAGTGTCATTTTCAATTTTAAAACCATCATTATCTGTTGAACCTGTTAGTTCTGCAACTTTAAAACCGTCACCGAACTCAATACCTTTAATGGCACCAATTGACATAACAGCTTTTGCAAGATTTGCATCTAATTTGTCAAATACAGTTTCTCCAACACCTGCAGGCATGCCATCAACTAAACATTCAATTATGCCACCAACAGAATCCATTTCTTTCATTTTTTCTTTTAATAATTCGGCAGCTTTTGTTGCGGCATCATTATCCGGCATGTACATTGGATTATTTGGAATTTCATCTTTTTTGAATTTACTATAGTCAATTTCCACATTACCAATAGATTTTGAATATGTTGTAATTTCAATGCCAAGAGATTCAAGAATCTTTGATGCAATAGCTCCGGCAGCTACTCGACCGATAGTTTCTCTTCCTGAAGAACGGCCACCACCTCTGTAATCTCTAAAACCATATTTTTCGTCAAAAGTAAAATCCGCATGCCCCGGTCTGTAGTATGAAGCAATGTCAGTATAGTCCGCTGAATGATGATCTTTGTTTTTTACAATCATGGAAATAGGAGTACCGGTAGTTTTTCCGTCAAATACTCCTGATAAAATTTCAACCTTGTCATCTTCATTACGCTGTGTAGTGAATTTTGACTGACCTGGTTTTCTTCTATTTAAAAACTTCTGAATATCCTCTTCACATAAATTAATACCTGCAGGGCATCCATCTACAACAACCCCCAAAGCTTTGCCATGAGATTCGCCCCAGGTACTGATTTTAAATATATTTCCGTATGTTGAACCAGCCATAATAGTCTCCCTTTTGTTAAATTCTTGTCCAATTATAACAAGTAAATAAAATAATATCAAATTAATATAAGTAAAATAATAAAATATATTCTTGCTTTAAATTGTCATAAATAATATAATTAATTAAGTTTGTAAAAAAATGAGGTTAATTATGTTTAAAGTATTAGCAAAAGATGGCAATGCCAAAAGAGGAGAATTTACAACAGTTCATGGCACTATTCAGACACCGGTGTTTATGAATGTTGGAACAGCGGCAGCTATTAAAGGAGCGGTAGCCGCAGAAGATTTATATCAGATAAAAACACAGGTTGAATTATCAAACACATATCATTTACATGTAAGACCGGGAGATTTGGTTGTAAAGAAAATGGGTGGAATTCATAAATTTATGAATTGGAACAAACCTATTCTTACAGATTCAGGTGGATTTCAGGTATTTTCACTTGCAGGTCTTAGAAGTATTAAAGAAGAAGGCGTACATTTTAGATCTCATATAGATGGCCGTAAGATTTTTATGGGACCTGAAGAAAGTATGCAGATTCAGTCGAACTTAGCATCAACAATAGCAATGGCCTTTGATGAATGTCCATCAAGTGTGGCATCAAGAGAATATATGCAGAATTCTGTTGACAGAACAACAAGATGGCTTAAAAGATGTAAAGTAGAAATGGACAGACTTAACACTTTAGAAGATACAATTAACAAAAATCAAATGTTATTTGGTATTAATCAGGGTGGAATCTACGATGATATTCGTATTGAACATGCTAAACAGATTTCAGAATTAGACTTGGACGGTTATGCAATTGGTGGACTTGCAGTAGGTGAAACGCATGAAGAAATGTATAGAATTATCGAAAGTGTTGAACCACATCTTCCAAAGGACAAGCCAATTTATTTAATGGGTGTTGGTACACCTTCAAATATTTTGGAAGCAGTGGAAAGAGGTGTAGATTTCTTTGACTGTGTATATCCTGCAAGAAACGGTCGTCATGGTCATGTTTACACAAATAAGGGTAAGTTAAATTTATTTAATGCAAAATATGAAACAGATCCATCACCTATTGAAGAAGGCTGTCAGTGTCCTGCATGTAAATATCACAGCAGAGCGTACATAAGACATTTGTTAAAGGCAAAAGAAATGCTTGGTATGCGTTTATGTGTATTGCATAATTTGTATTTTTATAATACAATGATGGAGGAAATCAGATATGCCATAGAGGCAGGAAATTTTGCAGAATATAAAGCAAAAAAACTGGAAGGTTTCAAAGAAAATGACAAAAAATAGATACATCTTTGTATCAAAAACATATTATGAGGAGGATTTATAATGAATTTATTAGCAGCAGCTAGTGCAGGCGGAAGCTGGGTTATCATAGTAGTATATGTAGTAATCATTATTGGATTTATGTATTTCTTAGCTATTAAGCCACAGAAGAAGCAGGAAAAGAAACAGAAGGCATTAATGGAAAGCGTAGAAATTGGAGATAGCATTCTTACAACAAGTGGTTTCTATGGAATGGTTATTGATGTAACTGAAGATACTGTTATTGTAGAATTTGGTGGAAACAAGAACTGTCGTATACCAATGCAGAAGACAGCAATTGTTGATATTGAAAAAGCAAACGCTTAATAAACATTTTGTATAGATGTTGAGTATTTTAAAGACCTTTGGTGGTAGTGATGCCACTGAAGGTCTTTTCTATTTAAGAAAATAAGCTAAATTAATATAAATAATTGGAATAAATTGTAAAAATTGTGTATATAATGGATAAGGTGAGGGTATTACGGAAGATGCTTTCGCAAAAAGTTGGAAACAGGGGGAAGTATGAAAAAGAAAACTATTTCATTAGGACTTGTTGTGGTTATGATTATAACTACAGTATTGTCAGGGGTTGTATCGAAAGATAAAAATGTTTCTGCTGCGCAGGCTCCAAAAACACTTAAGATGCCTATAATAATTTATGATCATTTGTCAGATAATCTGTTATTTGAATATGATTTAAACAATCAGTTTTCAAATAACTTGAGTTTGGAAAATATGACAGAATTGTTAGAACAAGATGCAGGCAAGGGGCTGGTGGAAGATACTCTGGGTGAAAACGGAAGACCGGTTTATAAACAAAAGGTAGTCGAAAAAGTTGCAAGTCTTGTAAAAAGTTATATGGAGAATACTTATTATTCAAACGGAACGGATTTATACAAAAAAATATATACTCAAATAACTAAGAAACAAAACAAGAAAACAGTGGCAACCTTAGGGGACTACAACAGCACAAAGGCAAAGTTTGACAAAGGTGCAGGAGTGGATGATATCAAATCATGTATGGATTATGCATACTACAGACTTAACAATTTCTGGTGCGAAACAAATAATCAGGTATCAAAGAAAACCAATGCATATTCAACATTACAGCTTGACCTTATTAATAATCTTTACAGATTTAGCAATGGTTACGAAATAAACTATGATCCTGAAAACAAATTAATATCTCAAAATTCTAATAATCTTTTAAGTCAGGAAGTTGGATTTTATCCATTAGACAAAAATGTTCTCAAAAATCACAGTGATTTAACTGCTCCATTTGGAACAGAAATGTACAATAAGTATGATAAGAAAAATCACAATTATCATTTCTCGATGAAAGCAAAATGTCAGTTTTTATATAAAAAATCAGATAATCTTAAATTTAAATTTAGTGGAGATGATGATGTGTACTTATTTATTGACAATAAGTTAGCCTTAGACATTGGTGGTGCACATTTAAAAAGGTCAGAAGTTCTAAATGTAAACGAGGTTGCTAAAAAACTAGGTTTAAAAGATGGAGAAGTTTATTCTTTTGATTTCTTTTATATGGAAAGACATACAACAGACAGCAACATAATGATTGAAACTAATATGATTTTAGAACAGGCAGATGCAAAAACTGAAGTTGTATACAAAAATAACGGAAAAACATTAACGCAGTATGATAGTCTTAATGTTGGAGAAAATATAGACGTTGAATATATTCTTACAGCAGGTAACGATAAAATGGGGAATATGAGGTTTGTTGATGATACATTGGGAGTGACAATCGGAAAAGATACATTATCTCTTAATGGAAAGGATTTAAATGTTTCTGATAAAATCAAGGTGGAAGTAAAAGACAAAAACAGAAATGTTAGGGACAGCTTTTTTATTGATAAACAGGATTTAACTGATAATAAAAAAGTAAAAGAATTTCTAGATAAATTTAACGGTGTAAAGTTAAATAAGGAGGATACAATTACCGTTTCGGGTATTTCAAAAAAAATAAATTATGATTCAGTTGCTCAGTCTAATTTAAATGTTGAAATTACTGCTGATTTGAAAAAATACACAGATAATGGAACCATTGAAGAAACACCAACTGACATACCGGTTACACCATCTACAAATATTGTGATTCCAAGAAATGAAATAGCTGCAGATTTTGATTTAAAATTTGTAGACAGTAATGGAAAAGCATTTGAAGGAAACTTAAAACGTGGCACAAAAGTTTTTGAAGAATATAATGTAACTGCAAAATCAGACAACATGAAAGACATGACTATTGTAGATAAAAACGGATTTAAAATCACAAAGGAAGGTTTAATTATACCTGAAGGATATTTTGTTGAGGACAGTTTAACATTTTCTTTGGTAGACAAAAACAATAAAGAAATAGATAAAGTTTCAATTTCAAAAGCTGATTTGAAAAATGGAAATGCATCAGCTGTTTTTGAAAAACTTTATGGAAATAATCAGTGGATTATGAATAATGGGGATTCAATTGTAATTTCAGGTATGTATAAGGAAATGGATAATAGTGGAGTTGAGGCAGATGCAACGGCAACTTTAAGTGGTCCGATTCCAAACTACGATAAAAACAATAACAAACTTAGTGTGGAATGGAAAAAGGTAACTTTAAAAGACAGAGACCAGCTCTCTCCGTTAAAATTGCTTAATGTTAAATTCATTGCTGACAAACATGGTATCGTTAGGGGAGATGTGAATCAGGAAGTTGAATATGAAAGTAGTGTATCATCAGTTCCTACGCCAATTCCTGATAAAGGCTATGAATTCTTAGGCTGGGAGAAAACAGTTTCACAAGGCGTGTCTATATCTGAAAATCCTTCCAGTGAAATTATTTTGGAGGATACACTTTTTACAGCAAAATTTGGTCCTTTATCATACAACTATATTGTAAAATATGTTGATGAAGAAGGAAATCCGTTGTTGCCTGAAAAGCATGCTGATAAAAAGAAATACGGTGAGTCTGTAGTAGAAATGGCAGAAGAAATAGAAGGTTATGCTGTAGACAGTAATAAGAAAGAAATTACTATTGATGTTGAAAACAATGAAATAGTATTTGTTTATAAGAAAAAAATCTATAATGTAAAATTTACAACAGATGGCAATGGAGTTATTGATGGCAAAAAAGACTATAAAGTTAAATACGATGAAACAGTAGAGAAAACTCCAAATGAAATCGCAAATGAAGGTTATACTTTTAACGGCTGGACTAAAAAAACAAAAAATGAAGAAATAGCAGTTGAGGATCCTTCAAAGGAACACATTAAGGAGGACACAGTTTTTATAGCACATTATGTAATTAATGAATATGACTATACAGTCAGATATGTAGATGAAAATGGAAACTCATTAATTAATGATGTTACAAAAAAGGCAAAATACAATACAGATGTTACAGAAGAACCTGTAGAAATTGAAGGTTACGAAAAATCTGACAAAGCAAAAACAATTAAAATTAAGACTAAATATAATTTGATTATATTTGTATACAAACAAAAAGAAATAGAAACACCACCTGAGACAACAACAGAGGAACCAACAACGGAACAGCCAACAACAGAAGAAACTACAACGGAAGAGGCTACAACAGAAGAGCCAACAACGGAAGAGGCTACAACAGAAGAGCCAACAACGGAACAGCCAACAACGGAAGAACAGACGACAGAAAATGCAGATGAAGAAACTACAAGTGAAAATAAGATTACTAAATATGTGGATTATCAGATAAAGAAAAATAATTACACTTCAGATGGAAATGGATATAAGGCACCTTCAAGTTATGTATCTACAAGTACAATATCTCCAAAAACAGGGTATGAATCAACATGGAAAGGAATTGTTGCAGGAATAGTTATGTCTGCTGTTGCAGGGGCTGCAGGAGTATTTGGAGTGATTAAGAAAAAGAAATATAATTAAATATAATGTTTAAAATAACTGTCACAGTAATCGTAAAAATTATTGTGACAGTTTTCTTATGTTAAATATAATCAAGAAATACATTATATATGTATGGTTGAAATATGACGGATTTTAAGGTATAATTTTACGAGTTAATATGGCACGGTATATCTTTAATAGCATATTAATTTAAACTAGATAGAAAGAAGGAATTACAATGAATTTTAACGTTGCAGTTATTCCCGGTGACGGAATTGGCCCTGAAATCGTAGCAGAGGCAAGAAAAGTGCTTGACGTCGTCGGTAATAAATTTGGACACAGCTTTAACTACACAGAAGTGGACATGGGCGGTATTTCCATTGATAAACATGGCGTTCCACTTACTGATGAGGCACTTGAAACAGCAAAGTCAAATGATGCTGTGTTATTAGGAGCCGTAGGAGGTGTAGTTGGTAAAGACAGTTGGTATGAATTACCACCTAATCTTAGACCGGAAGCTGGACTTCTTGCAATTAGAAAAGGATTAAATCTTTTTGCAAATCTCAGACCTGCATATCTTTATAAGGAGTTAAAGGATGCATGTCCACTTAAAGAATCAGTGGCAGATGCTGGATTTGACATGATTATTGTAAGAGAGTTAACAGGTGGTCTTTACTTTGGAGAAAGAAAGACAGAGGAAGTTAACGGAGTCCTTACAGCAACAGATACATTAACATATAACGAAAATGAAATCAGAAGAATTGCAATTAAGGCATTTGAAATAGCAATGAAGAGACGTAAGAGCGTAATCAGCGTTGACAAGTCAAATGTTTTAGACAGTTCAAGATTATGGGACAAGGTTGTAAATGAAGTAGCAAAGGATTATCCTGAAGTTACTCTTACACATATGCTTGTTGATAACTGCGCAATGCAGCTTGTAAAAGATCCTGCACAGTTTGACGTTGTAGTAACTGAAAATATGTTTGGTGATATTTTATCAGATGAAGCAAGTATGGTAACAGGTTCAATTGGTATGCTTTCATCAGCATCTCTTAGAGAAGATAAGTTTGGTATGTATGAACCAAGTCATGGTGCAGCTCCTGATATTGCAGGACAGAATAAGGCAAATCCAATTGCTACAATTTTATCAGCAGCCATGATGCTTAGATATTCATTTGATTTAGATAAAGAGGCTGATGCTGTAGAAGCAGCAGTTCAGAAGGTTCTAGAGGATAACATTCGTACAATTGATATTATGTCAGAAGGAATGACATTAGTTGGTTGTAAGGAAATGGGTGATGAAATAGCAAAACGTATATAATACATATTTATATTGACGGAGGTTATTATTATGAAGAGTGACGCAGTAAAAACAGGTATACAGCAGGCACCTCATAGATCATTATTTAATGCTCTTGGGATGACTGAAGAAGAACTTGCAAAACCATTAGTTGGTATTGTTTGTTCATATAATGAAATTGTTCCGGGACACATGAACCTGGACAAGATTGCACAGGCAGTAAAGATGGGTGTAGCCATGGCAGGTGGTACACCAATTATGTTCCCGGCCATTGCAGTATGTGATGGTATCGCAATGGGACATGAAGGAATGAAATATTCATTAGTAACAAGAGATTTAATAGCAGATTCAACAGAATGTATGGCTTTGGCACATCAGTTTGATGCTTTAGTTATGATTCCAAACTGCGATAAGAATGTACCAGGACTTTTAATGGCAGCAGCAAGAGTTAACGTGCCAACTGTTTTCGTATCAGGTGGTCCAATGCTTGCAGGTCACGTACATGGTAGAAAGAGAAGTTTATCATCAATGTTTGAAGCTGTTGGTGCAAATGCAGCAGGTAAGATGACATTAGATGATGTTAGAGAATTTGAAGAAAAGGTTTGTCCAACATGTGGTTCATGTTCAGGTATGTATACAGCTAACTCAATGAACTGTTTAACAGAAGCATTAGGTATGGGACTTAAAGGAAATGGTACAATCCCGGCTGTTTACTCTGAAAGAATCAAACTTGCAAAACATGCAGGTATGGCTGTAATGGATTTATACAGAAAGAACATAAGACCAAGAGATATTATGACAAAAGATGCAATTCTTAATGCATTAACAGTTGACATGGCACTTGGTTGTTCAACAAACAGTATGCTTCATTTACCAGCTATTGCACATGAAGTTGGATTTGATTTTGATATTTCATTTGCAAATGAAATTAGTGAAAAGACACCTAACTTATGTCATTTAGCACCGGCAGGTCCTACATACATGGAAGATTTAAATGAAGCCGGCGGTGTATATGCAGTAATGAATGAGTTAAGTGAACTTGGCTTATTAAATGAAGACTGTATGACAGTAACAGGAAAGACTATTGGTGAGAACATTAAGGGTTGTGTAAACAGAAATCCTGAAGTTATCAGACCAACAGATAATCCATACAGTAAGACAGGTGGTCTTGCAGTTCTTAAAGGAAATCTTGCACCTGACGGTTCAGTTGTTAAGCGTTCAGCAGTAGCTGATTCAATGATGGTACATGAAGGTCCTGCAAGAGTATTTGACTGTGAAGAAGATGCTATTGCAGCAATTAAGGGTGGAAAGATTGTTCCCGGTGATGTTGTTGTAATTAGATATGAAGGACCAAAGGGTGGCCCTGGTATGAGAGAGATGCTTAACCCTACATCAGCAATTGCAGGTATGGGACTTGGCGAAACAGTAGCCCTTATAACAGATGGTAGATTCTCAGGTGCTTCAAGAGGAGCTTCAATTGGTCATGTATCTCCTGAAGCTGCAGTAGGTGGACCTATTGCTTTAGTTGAAGAAGGCGATATTATTAAGATTAACATTCCTGAAATGACATTACACATTGATGTGTCAGATGAAGAAATGGCAAAGAGAAAAGAAGCTTGGAAACCTAGAACACCAAAGGTTACAACAGGTTATTTAGCAAGATACGCTTCAATGGTTACATCAGGTAACAGAGGAGCTATATTAGAAACAAATAAATAAGGGAAAGAGGGAAACGCTATGATATTAAACGGTTCACAAATAGTTATTGAATGTTTAAAAGAACAGGGTGTTGACACAGTATTCGGATACCCTGGCGGAACAATTTTGAATATTTATGATGAATTATACAAGAATTCAGATGATATTACACATATCCTTGTTTCACATGAACAGGGAGCTGCTCATGCAGCTGACGGATATGCACGTTCAACAGGAAAAGTTGGAGTTTGTATGGCAACATCAGGACCTGGAGCAACAAATCTTGTTACAGGTATTGCCACAGCATATATGGATTCAGTACCACTTGTTGCAATTACAGCCAACGTTGCAAAGTCAGGTTTAGGAAAAGATTCATTCCAGGAAATTGATATTGTTGGAGCTACAATGCCTATTACAAAACATAATTTTATTGTAAAAGAAATCGAAAATTTAGCCCCAACACTTAGAAAGGCTTTCAAGATTGCAAAAAGTGGCAGACCTGGTCCTGTTTTAGTAGATATTACAAAGGACGTTACAGCTAATAAGATTGAATTTACAAGTAAAGAACCTGAAGAAATTAAGAGATATTCAGACAGTATTACAGAAGATGACCTTAATACTGTTGCAGATATGATTAAGGTATCAGAAAAGCCATTTATCTTAGTTGGTGGTGGTGCTGTTATTTCAGAAGCGGACAAGGAAGTAAGAGAGTTTGCAGAATTAGTTGATGCACCTGTATGTGATTCACTTATGGGTAAAGGTGCTTTTGATGGTACAAACAAGAGATACACAGGTATGATTGGTATGCATGGTACAAAGGCATCAAACTTTGGTGTTACAGAATCAGATTTACTTATTGTATTAGGTGCAAGATTTAGTGACAGAGTTATCGGTAATGCAAAAGAATTTGCAAAGAATGCAAACATTGTACATATTGATGTTGATCCATCAGAAATTAATAAAAACATCAAGGCTGACGCAAGCATTATTGGTGATATTAAAGAAGTATTATTAAGACTTAATAAGAAAGTTGAAAAGAAAGACAACAGTCAGTGGATGGCTCATATTGAAGAATTAAAGAAGCAGTATCCATTAGACTTAGATAAGTCAAAATTAACAGGTCCTGCAGTAATTGATTCACTTTACAATATTACAAAGGGTGATGCAATTGTAACAACAGACGTAGGACAGCATCAGATGTGGGCTGCACAGTTCTATAAATATAAGAAATCAAGACAGCTTATTACATCAGGTGGACTTGGAACAATGGGATATGGTGTTGGAGCTTGTATCGGTGCCAAGATGGGCAACAAAGATAAGATTTGCGTAAATATCGCAGGTGATGGTTGCTTTAGAATGAACATGAATGAAATTGCAACTGCAACAAGATATAATATACCAATTATTCAGATTGTAATTAACAACCATGTACTTGGTATGGTTAGACAGTGGCAGACATTGTTCTATGGAAAGAGATATTCAAACACTGTATTAAATGATGCAGTTGATTTTGTTAAAATCGCTGAAGGTATGGGAGCAAAAGCATATAGAGTTACAACTGTAGAAGAATTTGAAGCAGCTCTTAAAGACGCAATTGAAATGAATATCCCTTGCGTAATTGATGCTCAGATTGATCAGGACGACAAGGTATTTCCAATGGTTCCTGCTAATACAGCTATTAGTGAAGCTTTCTCAGAAGAAGATTTAGCAGAATTAGGATATGATTGTTAATATTGCCAGTTAATTACTGACTTTAATTATAATGTTATAGGGGTTAATTTATGATAATGAATTAGCCCCAAAAAGATAGAAGATATATGGAGGTATGATTAGAAATGGCTAGAGTATATAATTTCTCAGCAGGTCCGGCAGTGTTACCGGAAGAAGTATTAAAAGAAGCAGCGGAAGAGATGCTTGATTATAGAGGAACAGGAATGAGCGTAATGGAAATGAGCCATCGTTCAAAAGCTTTCCAACAGATTATTGATGAAGCAGAACAGGATATTAGAGATTTAATGAACATTCCTGATAATTACAAGGTATTATTCCTTCAGGGTGGAGCTTCACAGCAGTTTGCAGCTGTACCAATGAACTTAAAGAAGAATGGAAAAGCTGCCTACATTATTACAGGACAGTGGGCAAAGAAAGCTGCTCAGGAAGCAGAAAAGTATGTTGATGTACAGAGAGTTGCATCATCAGCAGATAAGACTTTCTCTTATATTCCAGATTGCAGTGATTTAGATATTGATGATGATGTTGATTATGTATACATTTGTGAAAACAATACAATTTATGGTACAAAATATCATACATTACCAAATACAAAAGGACATACTTTAGTTGCTGACGTATCTTCATGTTTCTTATCAGAACCAGTTGACGTAGAAAAATACGGAGTAATTTACGGTGGTGTTCAGAAGAATGTTGGTCCTGCAGGTGTTGTAATTGCTATCGTTAGAGAAGATTTAATTCCTGAAGAAGTTGACAGCACAGTACCAACAATGCTTGCATGGAAAACACAGGCAGATGCAGGTTCACTTTACAATACACCTCCATGCTATGGAATTTATATTTGTGGAAAAGTATTTAAGTGGATTAAGAAGATGGGCGGACTTGATGCAATGAAGAAGCATAATGAAGAAAAAGCTAAGATTCTTTATGACTTCTTAGATAACAGCAAGTTGTTTAAGGGAACTGTTGTAAAAGAAGACAGATCACTTATGAACGTACCGTTCGTTACAGGTGATGAAGAATTAGATGCAAAATTTGTTGCAGAAGCTAAGGCTGCCGGTCTTGAAAACTTAAAAGGACATAGAACAGTTGGTGGTATGAGAGCAAGTATTTACAATGCTATGCCAATTGAAGGTGTTAAGGCCTTAGTAGAATTTATGGAAAAATTCGAAAAGGAAAATGCTTAATTTACGTTTAATAAGAGTTATTACAAATAATTTAAAATAATATCTTATTAAAAACATTTATGGAGGTACATAAAAAATGACAAAAGTAAATTGCTTAAATCCTATTTCAAAATTAGGACTTAACAAATTAAATGATAACTATGAAATCGTAGATGATTTTAATGAGGCAGATGTGGCACTTGTAAGAAGTGCTGCAATGCATGACTTAGATTTACCAGCAAGCTTATTAGCAGTAGCAAGAGCCGGTGCAGGTGTAAATAATATTCCCCTTGATAAGTGCGCTGAAAATGGTGTTGTTGTATTTAACACACCTGGTGCAAATGCAAATGGTGTTAAAGAATTAGTAATGTGTGGTTTACTTCTTGGTTCAAGAGACATCATTGGTGGAAACAGATGGGTTGTTGACAACAAGGAAAATGCAAATATTAGCAAAGATATGGAAAAGGCTAAGAAGAACTTTGCAGGAAACGAAATCAAGGGAAAGAAACTTGGTATTATCGGTTTAGGAGCAATTGGTAGATTAGTTGCAAATACAGCCGTATCAATGGGAATGGAAGTGTATGGTACAGATCCATATCTTTCAGTAGAAGGAGCTTTAAGCTTAAAGAGAGCCGTTAATGTAGTTAAGACAAGAGAAGAAATCTTCAAGGAATGTGATTACATTACAGTTCACACACCACTTTTAGATGATACAAAGGAAATGATTAACAAAGATACAATTGCCATGATGAAAGATGGTGTTGTAATCTTAAACTTTGCAAGAGATTTATTAGTTTGTGATGATGATATTGTTGAAGCACTTAGCAGCGGAAAGGTTAAGAGATATGTAACTGATTTCCCTAATCCAAAGTTAGCTAACGTAGATGGTGTTATTGCTACACCTCATCTTGGAGCTTCAACAGCAGAATCAGAAGATAACTGTGCAATTATGGCAGTAGAAGAAATCGTTGATTTTGTTGAAAACGGAAATATTAAAAATTCAGTAAACTATCCTGCAGCAACATTAGGTGTATGTGATAAGGCAAGTCGTGTTACAGTTTGTCATAAGAACATACCAAACATGATTGGACAGCTTTCATCAACAATTGCTGCTGAAGGAGTGAACGTTGCAGACATGGTAGATAAGTCAAAGGGTGATTTTGCTTACGCAATCATTGATTTAGACCATAGTGCAACAGATACTTTAATTGAAAAATTAAATGCTGTAGATGGCGTAATTAAGGTTAGAGTAGTAAAGTAGAACTAATCAATTAGGTTATATACTAAAAAAGAGACTATTGATTAGAATAGTCTCTTTTTTATAATTAAGGTTATACGAAAATTTGAGTGAAATAATCTGAAAATGGAGAGTAATATGAACTTTTTTTTAGCAACAGATATTGGAGAAGAAATAAGTGAAAAAGTAAGTGAGAATAGCACTGAAAAAGTTTCAGAGCTTTCAAAGTTATTTGATGGATTCTCATCTAAAATGATAAGTTTAGGAATAAATATTATAAATGCTGTAATAATCTTTATTATTGGAAAAATAATTATAAAATTATTGCGTAAACTTTCTAAAAAAATTATCGGCAGAACAAGTGCAGACGAAGCAGTAGTAAAATTTGTCGATTCAATAATTAAAATAACAGGATATTTTATTGTATTCATTGTAATTTGTTCAGAACTTGGAATTGAGACAACATCATTTATAACAGTATTAGGTAGTGCCGGTGTTGCAATTGGTTTGGCATTGCAGGGTAGCTTATCAAATTTTGCAGGTGGTGTTTTATTACTTCTTACAAGACCTTTTAAAGTGGGAGATTATGTTGTAATTGAAGGTCATGAAGGTATAGTAAAAAAGGTGGATATTATTTATACAACAATTGTGAAGTTTGATAATACCATAATTAAATGCCCAAATGGCGACGTGGCAAAAAAAGTGATTATAAATTACTCAAATGAAAACGGAAAACGTGTTGATGTTAAGTTTTCAGTTCATTATGACAGCGACATAAATAAAGCAAAAAAAATAGTTATGGATGTTATAAAAAATTGCAAATATGTTGATAAAGAACGAGAAAACAATGTAGTTGTAATGAAACTTGCTGACAGCGGTATAGATATGGAAACAAGAGCCTGGGTAAAACCCGATGATTACTGGGATGCATATTTTTATTTAATAGAAAATATAAAAGCTGAGCTTGAAAAGAATAATATAGAAATTCCATATAATCAGTTAGAAGTTCATATAAATAATAAAAATGACAATAATGCTGACAATATGTAAGTTTTGTAAATAGTAAATTAGATTGAATAATGATATAACATAAAGAATTTAAACTGAAAAATTATTCAAAATATAGTTAGTAGGGATAATTTAAAACTAGGATAAGGGGTGGATTTATATGATAGCAATAGTATGTTTAGATGAAAATAACGGTATGTTCTTTAATGAAAGAAGACAGAGTAAGGACAGATATGTTATTAGAGACATTGTGCACATGGTAGAAAATAACACATTATATATTAACGAATATTCAAAGGAATTATTTGAAAATACACCGGCAAACATTCAGATTTCTGAAGATTATTTTAATCAGGTGTCAGACAATGAGTATTGTTTTATTGAAAATCAAATTGTTGATATTTTGAAGGCAAAAAAAGTTGTTGTATACAGATGGGATAAAGTTTATCCGGCTGACTACAAGCTGCCATTAAGACAATATAATCTTGTTAGTACACTGGAGTTTCAGGGATATTCTCATGATAAGATTGTAAAAGAGGTATATGAGAGAAATGAAACAATCAAAAAGTAAATTAAAAAAGATTCTAATTACACTGTTTATATGTTTTGTTGTTGTGGAGGCTGTTCATGAAACAGACCCAAATTACAATGATAAATCAGAAACAACAGTAGCTACAACAAAACAGACAACAAAATTTGTAGCAAAGAATATTGAAAATGTTAGTACCAAAAATACAAAAGCAAAAAATAAAACAAACAATAGTAGCAAAAGTAAGAATAAAAGTAGCAAAAGCAAAAGTAGTAAGGATAAAACATCAACTAATAAAAAGAGCATAACTGTCAAAAAGACCAGCTATAAAAATATAAATGTAAAAAGTCTCAAATTTAAAGGCAAGGCTTACACAGTTATAAATAACAACAAACCATATTTTACTAAGAAGGAAATAACAAAAAAATCCTTTGAGTCATATTCTTCATTAGATTCTTTTGGTAGATGTGGCGTGGCAGTTGCTTCAGTTGGTAGAGATATTATGCCCACACAGAAGCGTGGTGCAATTGGTTCTGTAAGACCTACAGGTTGGCATACAATAAAATATTCTTTTGTTGACGGAAAATATTTGTATAACAGATGTCATTTAATTGGCTATCAATTAACAGGTGAAAATGCCAACGAAAGAAATCTGATTACGGGAACAAGATATTTGAATGTTGACGGTATGTTACCTTTTGAAAATATGGTAGCCGATTATGTGAAGGAAACAAACAATCACGTAATGTATAGAGTGACACCTATATTTAGAGGTTCTGAAATTGTTGCACGTGGTGTCTTGATGGAAGGTTACTCTGTTGAGGATTCAGGTGCAGGCATTGAATTTAATGTGTATTGTTACAATGCACAGCCTGGAGTAAGTATCACTTACAAAACAGGTGATAGCAAATCAACAGGTAAATATGCTAACACAGAAGACAATGAAAATAATAAGAAATATTCAAATAATATCGGAAATAAAAATTCAGGTACATCAGGTTCAAAGAAATCCACATCAAGCAGTGGAAAAGTTGAATATGTTTTAAATATGAATACTCACAAATTCCATTTACCATCATGTAGCAGTGTTAAGCGAATGAGTGAGTCAAATAAGGGTATATATACAGGTACAAGAGAAGATGTTATAAATCAGGGCTATGATCCATGTAAAATATGTAATCCTTAAATATAATGCATTTATTGCAAGTTAGGAGTTGAGAATGAATATAAAGGAAGAGGCAAAGGCAGTCAAATTGGCTTCACCTAAAATGGCAGGAACAAGTGAAGAAGCCAGAAATAAGGCGTTGCTGGAAGTAGTAAAACAATTAAAGGTAAGACGACAGGAAATTTTTGAAGCAAACGCAATGGACTTAAAACAGGCTGAAATTGATAAGGTTGCAGCACCTATTATTAAGCGACTAAAGTTTGATGAAACAAAATTAAGAGATGTAATTGCAGGCATTGAAGACTTAGTTAAACTGGAAGATCCTTTGTTTAAACAGGATATGCACAGACAGTTAGATGAGGGCTTGACTCTTTATAGAGAAACCTGTCCTATAGGTGTAATTGGCGTTATTTTTGAGGCGAGACCTGATGCCTTAATACAGATTTCATCCCTTTGCATAAAAAGTGGAAACTGCGTTATTTTAAAGGGTGGTAGTGAAACAATGAACAGCAACAGAGTGTTGTTTAACATAATTTACGAGGCTGTTATAAAGTCAGGTATGCCTGAAAACTGCATGCTTCAGTTAGAAGCAAGATCAGAAATTACAGACCTTTTAACATGCAACGAATCTGTAGATTTGCTTATTCCTAGAGGTTCTAATGCTTTTGTGCAGTATATTATGAATAATACAAAAATTCCTGTAATGGGACATGCAGATGGAATTTGTCATATTTATGTAGATAAAGAGGCAGATTTTAAGAAAGCCATTCCAATTATAATAGATGCGAAAATTCAGTATGTTTCAGCGTGCAATTCTGTAGAAACATTATTGATTCACAAAGATATAGTTGACGAATTTGTACCAAAGCTTTATGAAGCATTAAAAGAAAACAATGTTGAATTACGAGGCACAGAAGAAATCGTCAAATTAACAGGTTGCAATCAGGGAACAGAAGAAGACAACAGAAAAGAATACTTGGATTACATAGTATCAGCAAAGGTTGTCAATTCATTAGATGAAGCCATTGAACATATTAATTATTTTGGCTCACATCACACAGACTGTATCATTACAGAAAACAGTGAAACTGCAAATGAATTTATGAGATACGTGGATTCTGCCGGAGTTTATCAGAACTGTTCAACAAGATTTGCTGATGGTTATAGATATGGATTTGGTGCTGAAGTTGGAATCAGCACAAGTAAAATTCATGCAAGAGGTCCTGTTGGATTGGAAGGTCTTGTAAGTTACAAGTACAAATTATTTGGAAATGGAAATGTTGTTGATGATTATGCAAAAGGAAAGAAACAGTTCCATTTTAAAGACTTATAAGATATAGCAGGAATTCCATAAAAAATAATTTGAAAATGCATAAGAGAAATTCTAAAAGCAATAAGCTTATAAATAACATAATAAAAGGGTTGTTTAAACTTTTAGGTGAACTGTTTTTTACAGTTATCACTTGGTTTAAACAACCTTTTTATAACCTTTTTAATAACTTATTTAAAAATCATTATTAATAGTTTTAACTTAAAAGTTATAGTTATAAGTTGTAAGTATAACTTTTAGAGTGTGTTTATTTGTAATATTTTTTATCCTCAGATTCATAATAATATAATGTGTTATTATAAATTTTAGCATGAATATTATTTGCTTAAATATTCCTTGTAAATTTTAATGACTTTTTCCATGGCTTCAGGTCCCGGAGCACCGATAGTCATTCGCTTATTAACGCATGTTTCTAAGCTAATAGCTTCATATATATCGTTTTCAAATACAGGGCTGATTGCCTTATATTCTTCCAAAGTCATATCATCAAGGGCGATGCCTTTTTCTTCACAGAATAAAACTAACTGACCAACAATACCATGAGCATCTCTAAATGGTACCCCATGATTTACAAGATAGTCAGCAGCATCTGTAGCATTAGTAAAGCCATGCTTTGTGCTTGCTTCCATAACTTCTTTGTTAAATGTCATTGTGTCGATCATTCCTGTAAATAAAAGAATACATCCTTTTACAGTATCAATAGCATCAAATGTAAGTTCCTTATCTTCCTGCATATCTTTGTTGTAAGCAAGTGGTAGACCTTTCATGGTTGTAAGAATTGATGTTAAGGCACCGTAAACACGACCTGTCTTACCTCTGATTAATTCTGCAATGTCAGGGTTCTTTTTCTGTGGCATAATACTTGAACCTGTGCTGTAAGAATCATCAATATTTACAAATCTATATTCGTTTGAATTCCAAATGCAGATTTCTTCGCAGAAACGGCTTAAATGCATCATTACTGTAGATAAAGCACTTAATAATTCAATAATGTAATCTCTGTCAGATACGGAATCCATACTGTTAAGAGTAGGGCCTGCAAAGTCAAGAAGACTGGCAGTATATTCTCTGTCTAATGGATAAGTAGTACCGGCTAAAGCACCTGAACCTAAAGGACAGTAGTTCATTCTATCGTAAATATCATCAAGTCTGTCTCTGTCTCTTTTAAACATTTCAAAGTAAGCTCCAAAATGATGAGCCAAAGTAATAGGCTGAGCTTTCTGCAAATGTGTAAAACCAGGCATAAATGTATTTGTGTTTTCTTCAATAACTTTTAAAAGTGAAGAGAGAAGGTCTTTTAAAAACTGGTTAATTTCAACAACTTCATCTCTTGTATAAAGTTTCATATCAAGTGCAACCTGATCATTACGGCTACGTCCTGTATGAAGTTTCTTGCCGGCATCACCAATTCTTTCGATTAAGTTTGCCTCAACAAAACTGTGAATATCTTCGCTTTCCTTTGTGAAAACAAGATTTCCATTATCTATATCATTCTTGATACCTTCTAATCCTTTAATAATCTGGTTCATTTCATCCTCAGAAATTATATTTTGTTTTCCAAGCATCTTAACATGGGCAATACTTCCACGAATGTCCTGTGCATAGAATTTCTGATCAAAAGAAAGAGACTCGTTAAAATTGTGAACTAACTGATTCTCTTCTTTAGTAAAACGACCACCCCATAATTTCATATGTATACCTCGCTTATTTCTCTTATTTTTAGTAGCTAATATCATAAAGATATATTAAGCTACAACTATAAAAGTATATCATTTTGAATGTTGTTTTTCAAATATTCTTTTTTATTAGTGGATGTTAGTTATGTTTTATATTAATGGGTGTTAGTAGGTACTTTTTATAATTGTTAAATTGTCCGTAAAAATTGAATAAATAATGGCAGTGTACTTTGGAAAAAACTTTTGTTATACTAGAGCAGACTAAAGATAAAAAGTAAAAATGGAGATAGATATGAAATTATATTTTGCACCGATAGATGGAGTGACAGGTCGTATATATAGAAATGCATTTACAAAGTTTTTTGTCTCACCGGACAAATATTTTGCACCTTTTATTTCTCCCTGTCATAATCCAAAATTAAAAGGAAAAGAAATTCGTGAGTTACTTCCCGAAAACAATGAAAATATTAATCTTGTCCCACAAATTATGGCAAATAATCCTGAATATTTCATAAAAGGGGCAAAGCAGCTTCAGGAAATGGGCTATAACGAAGTTAACTTAAATGCCGGCTGTCCCTCAGGTACGGTTGTGCCAAAAGGAAGAGGAGCAGGCTTCTTAAAAGACACAGATTTAATGGAAAAGTTTTTTGATGAAGTTTTTACCAAGCTTGATATGAAAATTTCTGTAAAAACAAGAATTGGAATCTTTGATGAAAGTGAATTTCCTGAGATAATGGAAGTGTACAATAAGTTTCCTTTTGAGGAAGTAATTGTGCATCCAAGAACCAGAGTTCAGCTTTATAACGGACTTCCTAACATGGAGAGTTTTGATTATGCCTACAAAGTAAGCAAAAATAAATTATGTTACAACGGAAATGTATTTTCGGTGGAAGATTATAATGATATTGTATCAAATTATGATGTTGATTCTGTAATGTTAGGAAGAGGGTTGTTGAGAAATCCAAATCTTGTTAATGAAATCAAAGGTGGAGAGAAGATTTCCAAAGAAACTTTACGCCAGTTTCACGATAAGTTGTACGGGGAGTTTGCTGCGGAAATGAGTGCTGACAAACATCTGTTAAATAAGATGATTGAAATGTGGAACTATTTGTCCTATGCAACAACAGACCCACATAAAACAGCCAAAATGATAAGAAAGTCTCAAAGTACATTTAAATACGAGAAGGCAGTAGAACAGATTTTTAATGAGTATGTGGTATAGAATATAAAAAACGATTAATTAAAAATAATATTGGATTTCTATATTTGTTAAAGAACCGTAAATTCAATAGAAATCAAAAAATAAAGATTTAATAGTATAGACATAATAAAAAATCCATTACTTAACAAATGAAAGTAATGGATTTTTTGTTGTATAAATTAATATATAAATTTTTTTTACCTAAAATTATTCGACTCAAATTATTTGGTATAAATTTTATTCATCCCAAATTATTCGCCCTAAATTATCTGACTCAAATTATTTAGTTAAAATCTTAAGAATTTTATTACTACGTTCAATAAATGCTGTCATGCTGTCAGGATTTAATGGAGTATGACTGATTAAAGCTAAATCATAAAGCTGCTTGCAAATAAGTTCAGTGTTCTCACCTTCAGGATTTGCAACAATGTATTTAACTAAATCGTTGTTAGCGTTAAGAGTTAATGTTTCTCCGGCACCACCAAACATTGAAGGATCCATACCTGCCATGCCATACATTTTCATCATATCCTGCATACGACGTGTTTCTTCAGAAACAGTAATCATTGAAGAAATATTTTCGTCTTTTAATTTCTGAACCTTAATAGTAACATCACGTCCAAGTGCTTTCTTGAATGCATCAGTAAGCTTGTCTGTTAAATCTTTTGATTCATCTTCGCTTAATTCTTCTGTGAAAGAATCATTAAGTTCATCATCAATACGTTTAAACTTAACACCTTCATTTTTGGCTTCAAGCTGTGAAATGAAAGGCTGGTCGATGTTGTCTTTTAAAATAACAGCATCAATACCCTGATCCTTAAACATATTTACATACTGGCTTTGCTGTACAGGATCATTTGTGTAGAAAATAGTGTTTTCGTGTTTTTCCTTATTTTCTTCTAAAGCTTCTTTAAATGTAAGATATTTATTGTCTAAATTCTTAAAGAGAACATAGTCTGACATTTTATCGCAGAACTTTTCGTCTTTTAAGCAACCAAACTTGATGAATGGGCTAATATCATCCCAATATTTCTCGTAGTTTTCTTTATCTGTCTTACACATGCCTGATAATTTATCAGCAACCTTTTTAGTAATGTAATCAGAAATCTTTTTAACAAAACCATCATTCTGAAGAGCAGAACGTGATACATTTAAAGGTAAATCAGGACAATCAATAACACCCTTTAATAACATAAGAAATTCAGGTATAACTTCCTTGATGTTATCGGCAATAAATACCTGATTGTTATATAATTTAATTGTTCCTTCGATTGATTCGTATTCTGTATTAATTTTAGGGAAGTAAAGAATACCTTTTAAGTTAAATGGATAATCCATATTTAAATGAATCCAGAATAAAGGTTCCTTGTAGTCCATAAATACTTTATGATAAAAAGCTTTGTATTCTTCATCTGAACATTCATTAGGATGTTTAGTCCAAAGAGGAGTAGTGTCACTAATGCTTACAGGACGTTTTAATACTTTGGCTTTTTTCTTTTCAGGCTCAACTTCAACAGTTTCCTTTGTGCCGTCTTCGTTTTCTTTTTCTTCAGTTTTTGCAGGTTCTACAATATGTTCAACAACAGTATCTTTGTCTGTAACTTCTTCCTCTAAAATAGTTTCGTATTCAGGTTCCTTAGTTGGATCTGATAAGAAAATTTCTATAGGCATAAATGAGCAGTATTTATTTAAAACTTCTTCAGCTCGATATAAGTTACAGAACTCAACGCTGTCTTCATTTAAATAAAGAGTAATTTCTGTACCTCTTGTAGTTTTGTCTGAATCAGACATTGTAAAGTCCATGCCGTCTTCACAATCCCAAAGAACAGCCTTAGCACCATCTTTGTATGATAAAGTGTTAATTGTTACTCTGTCAGCAACCATAAAGGCAGAGTAGAAACCTAAACCAAAATGACCGATAATCTGGTCTTCAGATGTTTTATCTTTGTACTGCTCTAAAAATGCTTCAGCACCTGAAAAAGCAATCTGATTAATGTATTCGTCAACTTCATCTTCGGTCATACCGATACCATTATCAATAAAAGTAAGAGTTTTAAGTTCAGGGTTTGCTAATACCTGTATTTTGAATTCTTCATCGCTAGACACGTTAGCTTCGCCAATCATGTCTAACTTCTTTAATTTAGTGATAGCATCACATCCATTAGAAACCAATTCTCTAAAGAAAATATCGTGGTCTGAATATAACCATTTCTTTATAATTGGAAAAATATTTTCGCTGTTAATTGATAAACTTCCGTTTTTTGCCATAACAAAATCACTCCTTTAAATATTTTAAAATAAGTAGTCTTAAAATAATAAAACTACTGTAGAAAATTAAATTTTATTTATACATTGATTTTTTATCAACAAAATTAATTTTAACGCACAAAAAGCAAAAGTCAATAAAAAATTAGCACTCTATCTTACAGAGTGCTAAAAATTTACTTTTTGTTCATATTTTAATAAAAAATCATTAAAACTTACAGTAAATCACAGTTAAAATGTTCGCTAAGGAAGTTGCTGATAGTCTTATCCCAATATTTATCAAGGGTTTTGTCCATGGTGAAAGTGTTAATTGAAGTTCCTGTTATAATATGTAGGGAGTTGTCTTCGAACATAACATGTATGTAAAGCCCACCAATTTCACTTTCAGATATAGCCATCTGGGATTTCGTTAAAATGTCTGAATATTTAGTTTTGGAGAATGCAAAAACAAGTTTCATTTTGCTGGGAACTTTGTGTCCTTTTATCATTTCGAAGAATATGTGCTTAATGTCCCTCCAATATACAAATTCATCAGGAATTGCTTCCAGCTCATCAGCATTGTAAAACTTTTGATTAATACGTCCGTTAATTGAAAAAGTATTAGATGTATCAACCTCGCCTTCGCAAAGTAAAAAGGTGTCAAAAGCATTGCCAATTAATAGTTTTTGCATAAAATTATTTATATCATTTATTTTTAAACTTATCATAATGTGTATTATAACAAAGTAAATTTATATGTTCAATGAATAATAGTTATTAATTGCTAATTGCAATAATGTTTATTTTAGATTATAATTAATGACAGTTTTGGTGTGAATCAACTATATTAATAGTTAATAGGAATATAGTTGAATTATGCATTTATTGATTTGTTATCAATATGCTTCTGTAGCTCAGTTGGTAGAGCAATTGCCTCGTAAGCAATGGGTCACGCGTTCGAGTCGCGCCAGAAGCTTTGAAAAGGAGAAACTTCATGAAAGATGGTGTAAAAATATTCGGATTAAGGTCTGCAAAGGCGTATAAAATGATTCCGGCACTTTTGTATTATGCTGCCATGGCTTATTTTATTGGCGCATCTATTGTAGGAGAATTACTTCATTATAAGTTTGAAACAATAGATTATATATTAATGATTGAAAAATATCTGTTCTTTGCAATTTTATTTTTTAGTCCGTTGATTTTTTTATCAGACTTTAAATATCGAGAAAAGTTGCCTTTTTTTAAGAAGCATACATTTGGTTCTTCTTTGTCAGGAATGATAATTGTATGGATGTTTTGTTACTTTATGGCTCAGGTGTGCATTATGAATATGTCCGATACATGGGTACAAAGTAGAGATGTATATACTAAGCAGATACAACTTGAAAGAGAAGAAAATATAAAAAAGAATAAGGCGAAAGAGTCAGTTACTGAAACGGTTACCGTTGTAGAAACTACCATTTCAGCACAGACCGGTAATTAATTTGTTAACAATTTATTTTAATTATATAGAGAGGATAGAAAAATGATTAAATTAGACAAAAAGTTAAAAGTAGGCGTACTTGGTGCAACAGGTATGGTAGGACAGAGATTTATTACTTTATTAGATAACCATCCATGGTTTGAAGTTGTTACATTAGCAGCTAGTCCACGTTCTGCTGGAAAGACTTATGAAGAAGCAGTTGGTGACAGATGGAAAATGACTGTTCCAATGCCTGAAAAAGTTAAGAAAATGATTGTACACAATGTAAATGAAGTTGAAGCAGTTGCTGAAACTGTTGATTTTGTTTTCAGTGCAGTTGACATGACAAAAGAAGAAATTAAGAAAATAGAAGAAGATTACGCAAAAACAGAAACACCAGTTGTTTCAAATAACAGTGCACATAGATGGACACCTGATGTTCCTATGGTTGTCCCTGAAATTAACCCTGAACATTATGAAGTAATTGAGTCACAGAAAAAGAGACTTGGAACTAAGAAAGGTTTTGTTGCAGTTAAACCTAACTGCTCAATTCAGAGTTATGCTCCTGTACTTACAGCTTGGAAAAAATTTGAACCAACAGAAGTTGTTGCAACAACATACCAGGCAATTTCAGGTGCAGGTAAGACATTTAAAGACTGGCCTGAAATGGTAGGAAATATTATTCCTTTCATTGGTGGTGAAGAAGAAAAGTCAGAACAGGAACCACTTAGACTTTGGGGTAAAGTTGAAAATGGTGAAATCGTTAAGGCTACATCACCTGTTATTACAACACAGTGTATCAGAGTACCTGTTTTAGATGGACATACAGCAGCTGTATTTGTTAAGTTTGCTAAGAAGCCAACTAAGGAACAGCTTATTGAAGCATTAGAAAACTTCAGTGGCGAACCACAGAAATTAGAACTTCCAAGTGCTCCAAAGCAGTTTATCCAGTACTTAGAAGAAGATAATAGACCACAGGTTTCATTAGATGTTAATTTTGAAAACGGTATGGGCGTATCTGTAGGACGTTTAAGAGAAGATACAGTATATGACTACAAGTTTGTAGGCTTATCACATAATACTCTTAGAGGCGCTGCAGGTGGAGCTGTTTTATCAGCAGAGCTTTTAGTTGCAAAAGGATATATTGAAGCAAAATAATATAGATTCTTAGAAAATCATTTTAAGAGAAATATGAAAGATAGAAGTATTTTGGTATGAGATAAATATATCAGAATGCTTCTATTTTTTTATGTATAATTAATTGTTAGTTTAATATAGAAGGGTGAATTTCTAAATTCATATTACGATTTTCGTCAAAATAACTGAAAATTAAATCCTTCTAATACAGCAAACAAAGGAATTACATGGAAATCAGAGCATTCTCAATGAATGGAAAGACAAAAGTGTATGGTGCATATTCTTCAGCAAAGAAAGTTAAAATTAAAAAATAATAAAATATAATTTTTACAAAAACTATGGACTGTCAGTTAAATTGTCGGCAGTTCGTAGTTCTTGTATTTTTTTTGTTAAATTTAAATTAAAGTATGGACTATTTTGTCATTTTATGAGAGAATAAAAACAAGTGTGGGTAATACTATCAACCCACAGGGCAAGCAGAAGTAATTCTAATATTACAACTGCAATAACATGGAAATATTCCATAGTTTATATTTCGAAAGGAGTATTTATTCAAATGATTTATTCAAAAGAAGTTGAAATGATGTGCCCAGTAGCTAAGGGTGCAAAGCATGAACCTGCTCCAATTCCAGAAGAAGGAAAATGGGTTCACTCAAAAGAAATCAAAGATATTTCAGGTTTTACACATGGTGTTGGCTGGTGTGCTCCACAGCAGGGTGCTTGTAAGCTTACATTAAATGTTAAAGAAGGCATCATTGAAGAAGCATTAATCGAAACAATCGGATGTTCAGGTATGACACATTCAGCAGCTATGGCAGCTGAAATTCTTCAGGGAAAGACAATTCTTGAAGCTTTAAATACTGACTTAGTTTGTGATGCTATCAATACAGCTATGAGAGAATTATTCTTACAGATCGTATATGGTAGAACTCAGAGTGCTTTCTCAGATGACGGTCTTGTAGTTGGTGCCGGACTTGAAGATTTAGGAAAAGGACTTCGTTCACAGGTTGGTACAATGTACGCTACAAAGGCTAAAGGTGTTAGATATCTTGAAATGGCAGAAGGCTATGTAACAGGTATCGCTCTTGATGCTGATAATGAAGTTATTGGTTACCAGTTTGTTAGCTTAGGAAAGATGACAGACTTTATCAAAAATGGTGATGATCCTACAACAGCTTGGGAAAAAGCAAAAGGCCAGTATGGTCGTGTTGATGACGCTGTTAAGATTATCGATCCAAGAAAGGAATAGGAGGTAACAACAATGGCATTATTTGAATCATATGAAAGAAGAATTGACCAGATTAATTCTGTTTTAAATAGTTATGGAATCGCTTCTATCGAAGAAGCTGAAAAGATTACAAAGGACGCTGGATTAGATGTTTACGAACAGGTTAAAAAGATTCAGCCAATTTGTTTTGAAAATGCATGCTGGGCTTACACAGTAGGTGCAGCTATCGCTATTAAAAAAGGTTGTAGAAGAGCTGCTGACGCTGCTGCTGCAATCGGTGAAGGTCTTCAGGCTTTCTGTATTCCAGGTTCTGTTGCTGACCACAGAAAAGTAGGTTTAGGACATGGTAACCTTGGAAAGATGTTACTTGAAGAAGAAACAGAATGTTTCGCATTCCTTGCAGGACACGAATCATTCGCTGCAGCTGAAGGTGCTATCGGTATTGCTGAAAAGGCTAACAAGGTTCGTAAGAAACCTTTAAGAGTTATCTTAAACGGTCTTGGAAAAGATGCAGCTCAGATTATTTCAAGAATCAACGGTTTCACATATGTTGAAACAAAGTATGATTATAAAGAAGCAAAATTAAACATCGTATACGAAAAGGCTTACTCAGATGGTCTTCGTGCAACAGTTAAGTGCTACGGTGCTGATGATGTTCAGGAAGGTGTTGCAATCATGCATCACGAAAACGTTGGTGTATCTATTACAGGTAACTCAACTAACCCTACAAGATTCCAGCATCCAGTTGCAGGTACATACAAGAAAGAATGTATCGAACAGGGTAAGAAGTACTTCTCAGTAGCATCAGGTGGTGGTACAGGACGTACACTTCATCCAGATAACATGGCTGCAGGTCCTGCTTCATACGGTATGACAGATACATTAGGACGTATGCACTCAGATGCACAGTTCGCAGGTTCATCATCAGTACCAGCTCACGTAGAAATGATGGGCTTAATCGGTGCTGGAAACAACCCAATGGTTGGTATGACAGTTGCTGTTGCAGTTAGTGTACAGCAGGCTGCTGATGAAGGTAAGTTTTAGTTAAATTAAATCATAATTTAAGGATTTTACTTATGTAAAAAGAGGCATCTTCGGGTGTCTCTTTTTATTTAATAAGAAATTCCTTTAGAATTTCTTATTAAATAAAAAACGTTCCACTGGGGCACACTTGTGCGAGAAGAAAATAGTTGCGCGGCAACACGCATTCTTTGCTCTACAATAAAAACATTGTATAAGGTCGATTTATTTGTTAAAATGTTAAACATTGGTAAACACATGATAAGAAAGAGGAGGAGAAAAATTATGGGTATGTTTAAGAAAATATGTGCTATTGTTATGGTGTTAATAATGGCGTTTTCTGTAACACCAGAAAGTGTTTTCGCAGCAAAGAAAGTAAAATTGAATATGACAAAGGCTACAGTATATGTAGGCAAGTCAGTTCAGTTAAAAGTGAACAATAACAAGAAGAAGGTAAAATGGTCTACTTCAAATAAGAAGGTAGCCATAGTAAGCAAGAAGGGTAAAGTAAAAGGAAAGAAAGTTGGTAAAGCAACAATTACAGCTAAGATTGGCAAGAAGAAATATAAATGCAAGATTACTGTAAAGAAGAAGGTAGTTAAGCCTAGTAAGAAAGTAACAGTAGGAAAGTTGAAATTAAATAGTAGTGATGCAGTAGTTATTAAGAGAATAATTAAAGAGCAAAAGAGTAGGGGGAATACTTTTATTGAAGATGACTTAGCAAATAGTACCTTTGATAAAGCTGGATATTTAACAGGATTAGATATACGAGTTTGGGGAAATATAGATTTAACAGGTTTAAATCACTTAGAAGATTTAACTATTATTAGTGGTGATAGAATAACAGGTCTAATTGTAAAAAATAATCTTAAGTTAAAGTCTTTAAGTATTGTTGCTAGTGAAAGTGCAAAGATAGAAAGTCTTGATGTTTCAAACAATAAAAATTTAGAGAAGTTATACTTAGTTGATTGTGAAAAGTTAAATGATATTGATGTATCGAGTAATAAAAATTTAAAGTTTCTTACACTTTATGATTGTATAAATTTAAGAAAAGGAATTGACGTAACTCATAATATTAATTTAGAGGAATTAGATTGTAGTTATTCTAGTATGACAAGTTTAGATGTATCTAAGAATAGTAAATTACGAAGATTAGATTGTTCTGATAATAAGTTATCATCGTTGGATGTATCTAAGAATAATAAATTAGAGGAATTAGATTGTTCTACTAATAAGTTAGAGTCAATAGATGTTTTAAATAATATAAATTTAGTTTCTTTAGACGCAGGAGGAAACAAGTTAAAAAGTATAGATGTTTCAAGAAATACAAGTTTAACAGAGTTAAATTTAGATGGAAATAATTTAAAAAGCGTCGATTTATCTAAAAATATATCTTTAGAAGTTTTAAATGTGGGGCAAAATGAACTAACAAGTTTAGATGTGTCTAATCTCACAAAGTTAAAAAGACTTGGGGTAGGAAATGGGGGACGTTTTAATACTATTGATTATCCTTATAATACTATGTCTACTTTAGATGTATCTAAAAATGTATTATTGGAGACATTAAGTGTAGATAATTTGCAGTTAACAAAGCTAGATGTATCAAAGAATACTTTATTATGGTCTTTATCTTGTGCTAGAAATAAGTTTACTACTTTAAATCTTACAAGTAATAAAAAGTTAATTTCCTTATGGTGTGATAGTAATGTTGCTATAACAGGATATACTGGTTCTGTTAACGGACATTAATTCAATATATGAGATACAAAATAAATTTTAAATATTAGAGTCAGCACAAGCTGGCTCTTTTTATTTTAGATACTACTTATTTAGATATTAATAATAAAAATATTTTCTATATGATATGCCCAATCATAGAGTTTGGTAAATTTTTGTTATCTTTTATAAGTGGTAAAATGATGTTATAATTACTAATAAATATTTTAGGATTTAAAAATTAATTAAATTTGTACAATGTTTATTAATTTTAAAAGATGAAACTAGATACTATTTAAATACAAGGAGTGTAAAAAATGAAATGTCCGTATTGTAATTCGAAAATGGAGAAAGGTGAAATAAATCAAGACAGATATCCTTTGAAATGGAAATCAGAAAATCGTAGTGTGAAAAGTGTAAAACTTACCAGTTTACTAACAAAAACATATGTTGAAGCATATATGTGTGGAGAGTGTAACAAGATTATAATTGATATTAATGAAAATTAATATATAATCCGACAATGTTAAATGAACAAGGTGATAATATTATTTTTTTCTATGAAGAATATAAAAGAATGAAATCGAGAATTGAACTTTTGGAAATTCTTGCAGAAGCCGAGAATGACGTAAATAATAAAAGAACAGCACCAATAGCTGAAACATTTGATGATTTAAGACAGATGTTGCAGAAAAGTAAAAGCATCTAGCTATTGTTATATGCTTTTGGAGTATACTTTAATATTTGTTAAATTATACAGATTTCTTTTTTACAATTTGTAATTCATATCCCAATGTAAGAACCCCTATAAAATTCTGAAACCTCTAAAAAAATGACACTTTACATCTATAATAGCAATTTACTATCATAATAAACAAGGCATTATGCTATTAATAAAAAACGGAGGGAAGTAAAATGGCTAAGCTAAAGAAACTATGTGCTATTGTTTTGGTGATTGTTTTGGCATTTTCTGTTACACCTGACAGTGTTTTTGCAGCAAAAAAAGCAAAAATCAGCAAAACAAAGGCAACAATTTATGTTGGCAAAATAATTAAATTGAAAGTGAAAAATAATAAGAAAAAGGTTAAGTGGTCAACATCAAACAAGAAAGTAGCAAAGGTAAGTAAAAAAGGTAAAGTAAAAGGAATTAAGGCAGGAAAAGCAACAATTACCGCTAAAGTTGGTAAGAAAGCTTATAAGTGCAAAATTAAAGTAAAGAAAAAGAGAAACAAAAAATCTAATATCAAGAAGCCTGTTATTAAGCCAGCAGAGTCTGAGACTACAGTTGAACCTACAACAAAACCGGAACAGCCTACAATTGATGAATCTAAGCTTAATGAAAAAGATAAAAACGCTTTAAAGAATATAATTGAGAATATCAAATCAAGTGGTGTAGACATTAGCGACAATATGGGTGATAGTGATTACAAATGGGATGAAAGTGGCAATCTGGTTGGTATAGATTGGACCGACAAAGAGTTAAAGGGCACATTAGATTTATCAGGTTTGGATTCCCTTAAAGATGTTAATTGTAACAATAATCTGTTGACTGATATTAAGGTTTCGGGGAATGCAAGTTTAGAAGAACTATTTTGTGATTCTAACAAATTAGAGAAATTAGATGTTTCAAACAATGAGAAATTAAAAGAGTTATCCTGTTCAAATAATGAAATTACAGATTTGAAAATTTCAGGAAATAAGAACTTATCAAAATTAAGTTGTGGTGATAACAAAATAGAAAATCTTGATATTGCTGACAGTGAGAATTTAACAGAGTTTTATTGTTATAATAACCAGATTACAACCCTTAACATAAGTAATCTTGTGAAATTAACTCATTTGTATTGTAACAGTAATAAATTGTTGGCATTGGATATTTCAAAAAATAAGCAGCTAGAATACATAGAGTTAGGAAATAATAATTTAACAGTTTTAGATGTTACAAACAACGAAAAATTGACGAAGTTATTCTGCTACAATAATCAGTTAAATCAAATTGATTTGTCAAAGAATGGAGAGTTGGCAATGCTTGTTATAAATGACAATCAATTAACTAATTTACATTTGAGTAATAATAGCAAATTAACAGAGGTTTATTGTTATAACAATCAGCTGACAAATATTAATGTTTCAAATTGCAAGGAATTAACAACTTTATATTGCAATAACAATAAATTAAGTTCAATTGATGCAACTAACAATACTAAATTAGAAAATTTTAAATATGATGAAGGTGTAGACATTATTGGATACACAAAATAATTACATAATAAGATACACCAAATAATTATATAATCTAAATAATAAAAGCCGATGACATACACCAAAGTATGAATCGGCTTTTGTTAGTTATTTAAACAATACAATTTTGTCTCCTGGAAGTAGCATTGTTTCGCCATCAGGAATTAAATTTTCATTACCACGTTTAATTAGTGCAATCAAAACATTATTAGGTAAATTTAAGGTTTTAATTTTTTTATTACTCCATTTATTAGAATTCGTAATTAATATTTCCTTTAGATTCTCATTGCCTGATGGTTCGTAGGATGGCACACTTAGTATAACGCTATCCTGTACACAGATTACAGTATCTCCATTTGGAACAATAGTATCCCCGGCACGTTTTATCATTATTGCCAAAGAATTGGTTGGCATATGTACATCACTTATTTTTTTGCCAATCCAGTTATGACCTTCAGGAATAAAAAATCTCATCAAGGTAATGGACGACTCTTCCTGATAGTCGTTGAAGGTTTTTCTTACATCTTCCCTGTTGTCCACCATATTTAGTTTATTTGCTACCAAAGGAAGCAAGCTTCCCTGAATTGACACAGAAAAGAGGGCAACCATGAAAACTATATGAAAAATATCAAAAGATATATCCCGACTATTCGCGACAACCATTATTGAGAATACAATGGAAGCTGCACCTCTTAAACCGGCAAAGGAAATTAACATACACTGATTTAACTTACATTTAAAAGGTTTTAAAACTGCAAAAACTGCTATAGGTCTGGCAATTAAAGTAATAAAAAGTGCTATTAGAAGAGCAGGAATAACTATTTGTGGGAAATTATGTGGGAATGACAGTAGCCCTAACAAAAAGAAAATAAGTATTTGAGCTAGACCTGTTATACCATCAAAAAAGTGTATGAGGATTTTTTTGTTTTCGATTTTTGCATTTCCTAAAATAATTCCAAGTAAATAGACACTTAAAAATCCGTTGCCGTTTACCAATAGAGATATGCCTAATGTAAAAGCAATAATACCTATAATAAATACAGCATAGAAATTTTTTGAGACAAAATTAGTTTTTGACAAAATATATATGGCAAATATAGAAGTGCCAACACCAATTAAAATACCAAAAGTAAGTTGTGAAAATAATAAACTTGGAATTTTAGATTATCCATTAGAATTAAGCAAAGTTATGCCTATTGTTAAAACCACCGTAAAACATTATAAAACTAAGAGCCACTGTACAAATTTCTTCAGCTACAGTGTAATTAGAAAACTGAATTTTAAATAACCCATCGCAACCAAACAACATTCCTATTCCCATAAAAAGAATAAGTGCCGGTAAGCCAAAACGCCCTGAAAATTTATCTGCTAAAATACATAGAAATAGAATTATGGCTACAAAAATAATGTAAATTGTCAAATTATCTCCCCCTTATATTTTTTAGTTTTCAATATACTATCATAAATTTTACATTTAAAGTTTCTATAGGGAAATTTGTTAAATAAATTAAGTCAATACAAAACTAAACAAAGTAAAAATATGCAAAAAACAAAGTTTTTATGCTAAAATGTTATAGGAAAATATCACAAAATACTGAAATATAAAAAAGTAAATAAGAATCATATAGAAAAATAGAACAAATAATTATATGAAAAATAAAACGAGGAATTAATACATGAAAAAAATTACAATTGGAATTGTGGCTCACGTAGATGGTGGAAAAACAACATTGTCGGAGGCACTTTTATATACAACAGGAAAAATCCGCAAGCTTGGAAGAGTAGACCATAAGGACGCGTATCTTGATACATTTCAAATGGAACGTGATAGAGGGATTACTATTTTTTCTAAGCAGGCAGTTATGGAATACAAAGACATGAGACTGGTTCTCCTTGATACACCGGGGCATGTGGACTTTTCAGCGGAAATGGAGAGAACTTTATCTGTTCTTGATTATGCAGTTTTAGTTGTTAGTGGAAGCGAGGGTGTTCAGGGACATACTGAAACCTTATGGAAATTATTGGACAAGTATCAAGTGCCTACCTTTATTTTTGTAAACAAGATGGACATGCCAAATGTAAGTGGAGATTTTCTTTTGCACGAGTTAAAAGATAAATTTGGAGATGAAATTGTAAGATTTCCAATAGGTGTGGGAACATACGAAGACATAGCAATGTGCAATGAAGATTTGCTGGAAGATTACATGAATGGAGTGGAATTTACAGACAATACTATATCTGAGCTTGTTTGTAACAGAGAGTTGTTTCCATGCTATTTTGGCTCGGCCCTGCAACTTGACGGTATAGAGCAGTTGATGGAAGGCTTATATAGTTACACTTATGAGCCTATATATAATGAAAGCTTTGGGGCAAAAATTTATAAAATAACCAAAGACAACAATAATAACAGACTTACCCACATGAAGATAACAGGTGGTAGTTTAAAGGTAAAGGATCTTTTGACAGGGCAAAACGGTGCAAAAGAGTGGAGTGAAAAAGTAAATGAAATTCGTGTTTACTCAGGAGAAAAATATGACGCAATAGGAGAGGCTTTACCGGGTGATATTGTTGCCGTTACAGGTCTTAATGAAACATATCAGGGAGAGGGATTAGGCTTTGAACATGAGTTTATTGAACCAAGTCTTATACCCGTATTGGCTTATAAAATAATAGTACCAAGTGGAATAAACATTAATCAGGTTTATAAACAGCTTAAGGAAATTGAGGAAGAAGAGCCAACTTTAAAAATCACTTGGAATGAAGAAAAACAGGAATTAACAGCTAATGTAATGGGAGCAATTCAAATAGAGGTTCTGAAAAATATAGTAAAAGAGCGTTTCGACTTAGACATAGAATTTGGTGCCGGCAGTATTTTGTATAAAGAAACAATTATGGAAGCTGTAGAGGGAATTGGTCATTTTGAACCACTGAAGCATTATGCAGAAGTACATCTTCTATTAGAGCCGGGACTTCCAGGTAGTGGTTTAGCCTTTAACACAGCCGTAAGTGAAAATTTATTAAGTAAAAACTGGCAAAGATTAATTCTTACACATTTACAGGAAAAGAATCATAGAGGTGTTTTAACAGGTTCACCAATAACAGATATTTCCATTACTTTAATAGGTGGAAAAGCTCATTTAAAACACACAGAAGGTGGCGATTTCAGACAGGCAACTTACAGGGCTGTGAGACAGGGCTTAAAGAAGGCAAAATCAGTTTTGTTAGAACCATATTATGATTTTGTTTTAACAGTTCCACAGGAGAATGTAGGTAAAGCCATGACTGATATTAGCAATATGGAAGGCAACGTAAATCCCCCTGAAACCAAGGGAGATAAGTGTATTCTTACAGGTTATGGACCGGTATCTACAATGTGGAACTATATAAATGATGTAAATGAATATACTCATGGTTTAGGTTCTTTAACATTGAAATTTAAAGGTTATGCACCATGTCATAATGCAGATGAAGTAATTGAAAACATAGGCTATGATAGTGAAAGTGATTTGGCAAATCCTACAGGTTCAGTCTTTTGTGCCCATGGTGCAGGTTTTAATGTGCCTTGGAATGAAGTTGAAAATTACATGCACGTAAAATCTTCAATTAACTTAAATGACGTTTTAGATGAAAGTAATCAGGTAGAAGATAACGTTAAAGTAAATGTTACACACAGGAAAAAGTCAGATTCCTATGCAACTGATAAGGAATTAGAGGCTATTTTCGAGAAAACTTTTGGGCCGATTAAACGTAAAAAATATTCAGAAACCAAAGTTAAAACATACAATAAACCTACAAAAAAATATAAGGGCAAGGAAAATAATAATTTGCCTGAATGTGTTTTGGTTGACGGCTATAATATTATTTTTGCATGGGATGAACTGAAAAATATTGCCTCGAAAAACATAGATGGTGCCAGAGACAGACTCCTTGATATTATGTCAAACTATCAGGGCTATAAGGATAATACGGTTATTGTTGTATTTGACGCATATAATGTGAACAGACACAAGGAAACAGTTTATAAACATAATAATGTTTATGTTATCTTTACAAAAGCTGCTGAAACTGCAGATATGTATATTGCGAAAACTACCCATAAAATGGCTAATAAATACAGGGTTACAGTTGCAACTTCTGATGCCTTAGAACAGTTAATTATTATGGGGCATGGCGCCCTTAGAATGTCAGCTATGAATTTTAAGGAAGAAGTAGACTTGGTAAATAAGAAGATTTCTGAGAGCATTAATAAAGAATCAAAGTTAGACAATTATTTGCTGAAAGACATTAATATTGATTAAGTAAAGTTATAGTGATTAAGTAAAGTTTGACAAAAGAGATAAATCACCGATTTTGGATTGATTTATCTCTTTATATTTTAATAAGAAAAGACTTTAGAATTTCTTATTAAAAAGTTCAACTAGGAACGCATGCTCCCACGAAATGAAAATAGTTACGCGGCAACATGCATTACGGCTGCATACTATATTTTCGTAACCAGTAGCCAATTTGTAGAACGTAAGCAAGCATCTGTGGACCTGCCATTAACTGACCGTACCAAGGTTTGCCGTAGTCCTTTGGACTTTTAATGAAAGAAGAAAGCTTTTCTTTGTCAATAATATCACGAAGAGCTGAATTAGAATCAAACTCCTCCATTACCATTTGCCCTAAGAGTTTTTCGTAATTAGGATCATAGGTTTTAGGGTAAGGTGTTTTTTTCCTGTAAAGAATTTCGTTAGGTAGATATTTTTTTCCACATTCTACTAACAGACTTTTAGGCTGATTTTTGTAACATTTATATTCCCATGGAACATTGAATACATATTCAAGTATTCGGTAATCAGCAAAAGGAACTCTTGCCTCAAGACCTGAATACATGCTACATCTGTCCATTCGGTTAAGAAGTGTCATCATAAACCATTTAATATTAAGCCAAGTTACCTTTCGTCTTAAAGTTTCTGTTTCGTTTTCTTCTTCTAAAAATTCACATTCATTTACTGAATTTTGGTAGGCGGTTGCCACATATTCATCAATATTAAGCTCATTTATAAAATCATCTTTAAATAAAAAAGTTCGTGCAGACAAATCGTATGACCATGGGAAAGAATTTTGCTCAAGCATTTCTTTACGGTGAAACCAGGGATAGCCACCAAATATTTCGTCAGCACATTCACCTGTTAAGGTAACTTTACATTCTCTGGAAACAAGATTACAAAAATATAACATGGAAGATTCCACATCAGCCATACAAGGCATATCTCTGGCATCAACTGCTTTAAAAAGACATTCTATCTGATTCTTATTATTACATTCTAAATAGTGGTGTTTACTGTGAAGATAGTCCTTCATAATATCCACATAAGGTCTGTCTCTTGTTGTTTGGAAAGAATTTGCCTTGAAATTAATGTTGTTGTCTACAAAATCAAAGGAGTAAGTAGCAAGGCTTTTTTCACCAAGATGTTTACTTACAATAGAAGAAACTAAGCTGGAGTCCAAGCCACCTGACAAAAAAGTACAAATAGGTATATCAGAAACCATTTGATTTTTTATACTGTCTTCTATTAAAAAGTTTGTATGCATAACAGTGGCATTGTAGTCATCCTTATGGATTTTGCTTCTAAGTTTCCAGTAACAATAATCTTCAAGAATAATCTTTTTATCTGGTGTTAAATTTATGGTTAAATAATGTCCTGATAATACCTCATGTATATTTTCAAAAACACCATTGCCCGGAGTATGAGCCGGACCTAAACCGATAATCTCACACCAACTGCTTTTATTTAAACGGGGTGTGATACCATAGGCGAAAATCCCTTTTATTTCTGATGAAAAAACAAACTGAGAACCGTCAAAATAATAGAATAATGGCTTAACACCAACATGATCTCTTACAATGGTTAGTTTATTGTTTTCATATATTGCAAAGGCGAAAATGCCGTTTAATTCTTTGAAAATCTTGGGCCCAAATACAAGATAGCAGTAAAGAATTATTTCGGTATCGCTAGTTGTTCTTAAGTCAATGTCATAAGCAGCCAGTTTATTTTTTAATTGCTCAGTGTTATAGATTTCTCCGTTATAAGCTATGGTTGCGCGTTTTCCGTTATATTTTCTCGTCATAGGCTGGGCACCACCTTTAATATCACGAATGGATAAACGAGTGTGAGCTAAACCACAAAAACCTTCCATAAATATTTCATCGTCATTAGGACCTCTATGTTTGATGGAGTCCCTCATGTTTTTTAGCTTACCTGTGAGAAGCTTGTAAGAATAGTCTTTAAAAACATTATGCTTTAGTTGATAAAAACCAGCAATACCGCACATATAATTCTCCCTTTTTATAAAATAGTAACATGTGGACTTTTGATAACAGGCTGGATTTGGCGTCCAATTAATGCCTTTTCAATTGTGTCTTCAATTAAGTCCACATGCGCAATCATTGAATTTGGTTTCTTTATATAATCATCCTGGCCAAAAGGCACAAAATAAATATTTTTCGTATTTAATAATATTCCTATGTTTTTCAAATTCATACCAAGAGCATCGTTAGTGCTTAAGAAAATAACTAAAGGTCTGTTGTTTCTAAGATGTGCTTTAGCTGCCATTAAAACCGGTGTATCGCTAATACCGTTTGCAAGTTTTGATAGTGTATTACCGGTACAAGGGGCAATTACAAGTATATCAAGCATTGATTTTGGTCCGATTGGTTCGGCAGCGGGGATGGTTGTAATTGGTTCTTTATTGCTGATTTCTTTTGCAAGTTTAAGAAAATCCTTTGATTTTCCAAAGCGGGTGTCTGTAGTTGAAGCGTTATCAGAAAAAATTGTAAAAATATTGGCTTTAGTGTCGGCAAGCCTTCTAAGTTCTTCAAAAACTTTTTTGTAAGTGCAGTAAGAACCGGTAATACCTATACCAATGTTTTTACCAACAAAGTTATGACTCATTTATCTCAGTCCTTTCTAAATATGAAATAATGCTTTTTGCAATTAATTCCCCGGCATTCTTTGACGCTGTAACACCTGGAATGCCAGGGCATGTAATTAAAGATAAATGATTTTTACATGCTAAATCTTTATTAAACCCAAAAGGTTGAGAAGAAACATCGAAAAGAACGGTGTTTTTTGAAAGTGAAGAGTAATGTTTATCTGAAAGTATAGGCTGTGGAACTGTATTTATTATTATGTCAAATTTATTTAGATGTGTATCAAAATCCTCTAATTGTACAGTTTTAAAACCATTAGCCCTAGCACCAATTAAGTGAATTTCCGTATGGTCATAAAAGGTGACTTTGCCACCTAAGGCATTTAATTTTTTGCCAATATTTGTACCACAGTTACCGTAACCTAGAACAAGAATTTCGGAATTCTCAATGGCAAAATCAGTATTTTTTATTATATACATTATTAGTCCTTCAGCCGTTAAAATAGCATTTTTCCAAACTATATCATCTAATTGAAGTGTGTCTACGAATTTGATATTTGTTATTTTTTTACAGGCTGTAGGAATATTTCCACCAAAAACAATTTGGTTCGGTTTTAAAAGTGATAAAAATGTTCTTAGTGGAAAGCTGGAGTAAAAGTCACAGTTAATGAATTTTTTGTTTTTGCAAAAAGGAGTAGAACATACAAGTATATCATCGTTATTAAAATCCATTGTACTTTTTAAATAGGCGTTATAGCCATGAGTTTTAAGGTATTTTAAAATATACTTTTGACGTTTGTCACCGGATAAAATAGCAATAGGTTTCATATTCACCTCCATGGTATAAACTATGCAGATTAAAAAATAAAGTGAAAAAAATATAAAAATGTTGTATTATAAAGCAAAGAAAATTGATAATGGAGATAAATTATGGACGAGAAGATTGAACAGTGGAAGAAAGAATTTGAACTAAAGGATTTGAAAATTGTAGGTTACCGAGGTGGTTTTCCTATGATTGAATTCGAAAAAAGCAAGTTAAAAAAGGACAATAAAAGGGAAATAGATAAAATTGTCAGAAGGGCAGAAATGTCAGCTGGTATGGAATTGGGAGTAGGTCTTAACTTTAGAAAAACAGCTTTTGTAATAATTAATGAAAATACGGTAGTTGTATGTGGTTATGAGACAATTATTCAGAGAATTTTAGAAAATATATTATAAAATCCATATTTACAAAATGTAATAAATACAGTACAAAAAACGTCAAAAAAGTTAAAAAGAGAAAAGAGTTTGTAACAAAAATGTAATATTTTATTGACAAACTGTAACAAATACTGTAATATACTCCTTGCGTAAGCAAATTACGCAGAAAAGGAGTTATATTATGAACAGAGTAAAAGTTGTTACTTGTACAGCACTTATAATATTTAGTTTGGCAATTATAGCAATACAGGCACAGACATTAACAGGTAATAAAAGTGATAAGCAGGCAAATAACCATACTGAAGTAATTACACAGAACGAAGAGGGGAAAGTTGTTAAAGAATTAAATGAAAACTCAAAACTTTCTGCAAATTTCTTAAACACACAAGAAACAAAACTATTTTTAAATACACAGGAAACAGAAAAGGTTATTATTTCACCAAATACAGGTGTTAGCAAACAGACAGCAACTAAAGCACAGGCGAAGAAAGCTAAAAAGGCTAAAAAACTTAAAGCAAAGAGAGCTAAGGCTAAGAGATTAAAAGCTAAGAAGGCTAAGAAGCTTAAAGCAAAGAAAAAAGTAACAAAGAAGAAAACAAAATTAAGAAGTTTAGGTACTTTTAAAATTACAGGTTACTGCCCATGTTCATCATGTTGCGGTAAGAGCAATGGTATTACTGCATCAGGTAAGAGAGCAACAGCAGGCAGAACAATTGCCGCTGATACATCAAAGTTACCAATGGGAACAAAGGTAGTTATTAACGGTCATACTTACACTGTTGAAGATGTAGGTGGTGGAGTAAGAGGAAATCATATTGATATGTTCTTCAGCTCACATTCAGCTGCATTACAGTGGGGCGTTAGATACGTAGAAGTATTTGTTGCAAGATAGAACACTAAATATATAATTATAAAAAGTTTATTTTTACATTGAATACATAATTAACTGTTGAGTGATTATTTTCTCAAATTTCGGTTAAATTAGTAAACAAGGTGAAGATAAACTTTTTATTATGTACAGCCCATTTATTCTTGAAAACATATTGTATTTAGTGTATAATTTTCTACACTATGGGTTAAAAACAATTATATTCTAAATTAATTACATATTTTATTAAATGGATATGATGAAGTAATAATACTGGAGGCAAAAATGGATAAGGAACACATTAATACAGAAAATAATGAAAAAGTTGAGTCAAGAAACTTCATTGAAATGATTATTGACAAAGATTTAGAAGAAGGAAGATTCGACCATGTTCAGACAAGATTTCCACCTGAACCAAATGGATATCTTCATATAGGACATGCTAAATCAATATTATTAAATTACGGATTAGCAAAAGAATATAACGGAAAGTTTAATATGAGATTTGATGACACAAACCCTACAAAAGAGAAGGAAGAGTTTGTTGAATCAATATTAAAAGATATAAAGTGGTTAGGTGCAGATTGGGAAGACAGACTATTTTTTGCGTCAAATTATTTTGAACAAATGTATGAAGCTGCAGTTAAGCTTATAAAAAAAGGCAAGGCTTATGTTTGTGATTTGTCACCTGAAGAAATTAGAGAATACAGAGGTACTTTAACAGAACCTGGGAAGGACAGCCCTTACAGAGACAGAACTGTCGAAGAGAATCTTGAACTGTTTGAAAACATGAAGAACGGTGTATATAAAGATGGTGAAAAAGTATTAAGAGCCAAAATTGATATGGCAAGCCCTAATATTAATATGAGAGATCCTATTATTTATAGAGTTGCTCACATGACACACCATAACACAGGAGATAAATGGTGCATTTATCCTATGTATGATTTTGCTCATCCAATTGAAGATGCAATCGAAGGGGTTACTCATTCAATTTGTACATTGGAATTCGAAGACCATAGACCATTATATGACTGGGTAGTAAGAGAATTAGAGTATCCAAATCCACCTAGACAGATTGAGTTTGCTAAGTTATATGTTACAAATGTTGTAACAGGTAAGAGATATATTAAACAGTTAGTTGAAGATGGAATTGTTGACGGTTGGGATGATCCAAGACTTGTTTCTATTGCAGCTTTGCGTAGAAGAGGTTTTACACCTGAATCAATTAAGATGTTTGTTGAATTATGTGGTATTTCAAAGAGTAACAGCTCAGTTGACTATGCAATGTTAGAATACTGCATCAGAGAAGATTTAAAAGCTAAGAAACCAAGATTAATGGCTGTTTTAGATCCAATTAAAGTTATAATTGACAACTATCCTGAAGATCAGGTTGAATGGTTTGACGTTGTAAATAATGTTGAATGTCCTGAACTTGGAACAAGAAAAGTACCATTCTGTAAGGAAATCTATATTGACCGCGATGATTTTATGGAAGAGCCACCTAAGAAATATTTTAGATTATTCCCTGGTAATGAAGTAAGATTAATGAATGCTTACTTTGTTAAATGTGTGGATTACAATAAGGATGAGAACGGTAAGGTAACAGAAATACATGTAACTTACGATCCTGAAACAAGAAGTGGCAGTGGATTTACAGGTAGAAAAGTAAAAGGAACTATCCATTGGGTTTCGGCACGTCATGGTGTTAAGTCAGAAGTACGTCTTTATGAAAACATTGTTGATGAAGAAAAAGGTAAGTTAAATGAAGATGGAACTCTTAACTTAAATCCTAACTCAAAGACAGTATTAACAGATTGTTATGTTGAACCAAACATTGCAGATGTTAAGCCTGAAGATAAATTCCAGTTTGTAAGACAGGGATATTTCTGTGCAGATTTAAAAGACTATACAGCTGAGCATCCTGTATTTAACAGAATCGTATCACTTAAGAGCTCATTTAAGTTGCCAAAGAAATAGAATGGAATTGGTATTAAGATTAATATAAAAAGAATATAAATTAAAAAGAAGTTTTTATTAAGATAGATATTTGGAAAGCAAAAATCGTATATCAATAAAGACTTCTTTTTTGTGTAATAAGAAAGGTTCCAAACTTTATATAAAAGTCTGAAACCTTAAAAAGTATCAAAAATAAAAAGAAAAAGCAGGTGAATCTAAAAAAAATTTCTAATTATGTTTTATAGATCATTTAATTCATCTGTAAGCAAATCATCATCTAAATCATCGCCATCAGAATCTTCTTCATATAAGTCGCCCTGTTCTTTTGAGTCAACTGTAACATCATCTTCAGTAACGAAATCGTCTTCTGTTATATCCTGATCAGTAAAGGCATCTTCCAAATCATCTTCATCAAAAAGATTATCATCAATATTGTTGAGATGTGATGAAGAAGTAGAAGTTATCTTGTCGATTGTATTGTTAATTGTATCTGTTACTTTAGTTGCAGCATTGCTAATCTTTTCTTTTGTAGCATCGATTTTATCTTCGCCAACTTTGTTTACAGCCATTTCGCGAAAATCTTTTGCCTTTTCACTTGCAATGTCAGCAGCTTCGTAAGCTTTTTCCTTTACCTGACTAGCTTTATCTTTAATAATATTAACATTGTCTTCTCCAAGCTTTTCAGATACGGTATCCTTAATCTTTTCAGAAGTGTCAATAATCTTATCTGCTGCACTATCAGCAAAATTCTTAACTTTTCGTTTGTTAATTGTAATTACAACCTTAGTAGAATCTCCGTTGTCATCAGTTACAACATCAAATGCTTTTGAATCGTCAAAATCTTCAAAAATATCTTCGTCAATATCTTTTTCTTCCTTGCGTTTCTTCACATATAATGCACCACCAACAGCGGCTCCGGTAACTGCTGCTGTTCCAAATAATTTTTTAAAAAATCCCATATCTAAACCTCCAATTATTATTCTAAATATATTTGTATTAGTCGTTACAAATTTTCTTTAATTATAATACGAAACTGCCATAAAATAAAGTAAGAATATATATTTAGTATAAGCTTTTTTTCAGGATATATTAATTGGTAAATGATTCTATTGAATCTGATAATTAAAAATGTTAGGCTAGTGTTATTATGAAATACAATAGGAGAAAAAAATGAGAATATACCAGCAAAAAAATAATACAATTATAGAGGGAATAAATGATTTTAATTTGGAACAGACTTTAGAATGTGGTCAGTGTTTTAGATTTTATAAGCAAAATGATAATGAATATGTAGTTGTTGCCTATGAGAAATTAATACATGTAAAACAGGAAGAGGATAATTTGATTTTCTTCAATAATTCTATAGAAGAAGTGGAAAATATTTGGATTGATTATTTTGATTTGAAACGTGATTATGGAAAAATCAAAAATTTTTTATTGCAAAATGACAAAAAACTGGAACCTGCAATAAAGGAAAAATATGGCGTTAGAATTTTAAATCAACAGTTTCATGAAATGCTTATATCTTTTATTATTTCCCAAAATAAACAAATCCCCCATATTAAACAGCTTGTAAAAAAAATTAGCGAAAAATATGGAAATTATCTGGGTACCATTAATAATGAAAAATATTATTCATTCCCATCACCAAAGGTTCTTGGAACAATAACGGAAGAAAGCTTTAGAGAAATGAAAACAGGTTTCAGGGCACCATATTTGGCTGATGCAGTGGAAAAGCTTAGTAGTGGCTATTTATGTGAGAAAACTTTTAAGAACTTAAATGAAGAGCAGGCACGAAAAAAACTAATAGAAATTAAAGGTGTTGGTGAAAAGGTCGCCAATTGTGTAATGCTTTTCTCACTTGGCTACAGAGATGCTTTTCCAATTGATGTATGGATAAAAAGAATTATGGAGTCAGTTTATTTCAATGGTGAAGATACATCTAAGGAAAGGATTGCTGAATTTGCCAGAGAAAAATACGGAGAGTACGGTGGCTATGCCCAACAATATTTATTCTGTTTTGGCAGAGATAACAAGGTAGGAAAATAAAAATGTAACAGTTTTGTTAATTTTTTATTATTTGGGTTGCATTTAATAAGAAAAGTGATAATATATGTATTAGTGATTAGCACTCATAATTAAAGAGTGCTAACAAAACATAAAAAAGCAGGTCTAGAACCTATGAATATAACATATGGAGGTAACAAAATGAAATTAGTACCATTAGCAGACAGAGTAGTATTAAAACAGTCTACTCCTGAAGAAAAAACAAAGTCAGGAATTATTTTAACAAGTCAGACACAGGAAAAACCACAGCAGGCAGAAGTTGTTGCAGTTGGTCCCGGTGGATTAGTTGATGGAAAAGAAGTAACAATGCATGTTAAAGTTGGGGATGTTGTTATCTTTTCAAAATATGCAGGCAATGAAGTTAAATTAGATGATGAAGAATACATTATTGTAAAACAGTCAGACATACTTGCAATAGTTGAATAATTTTTATAGGAGGCATTTATTATGGCAAAGGAAATTAAATATGGAGCAGAAGCAAGAAAGGCTCTTGAAGCAGGTGTAAATCAGTTAGCAGATACAGTAAAGGTAACACTTGGACCAAAAGGAAGAAACGTAGTTTTAGATAAATCATTTGGGGCACCACTTATTACAAACGATGGTGTAACAATTGCAAAAGAAGTTGAATTAGAAGATGCTTTTGAAAACATGGGAGCACAGATTGTAAAAGAAGTTGCAACAAAGACAAATGATGTTGCAGGTGATGGTACAACAACAGCTACAGTTTTAGCACAGGCAATGATTAACGCAGGTATGAAGAATTTAGCTGCAGGTGCTAACCCAATTATTCTTAGAAAAGGAATGAAGAAAGCTACAAATTGTGCAGTTGAAGCAATCGCTGACATGAGCAGTGTTGTAACAGGAAAAGAACAGATTGCAAAGGTTGCTGCAATTTCAGCAGGTGACGAAGAAGTTGGTAACATGGTTGCAGATGCAATGGAAAAAGTTTCAAACGACGGTGTTATTACAATTGAAGAGTCAAAGACAATGAAAACTGAACTCGATTTAGTTGAAGGTATGCAGTTTGACAGAGGATATATTTCAGCTTACATGGCAACAGATATGGAAAAGATGGAAGCAACATTAGAAGATCCATATATTTTAATTACAGATAAGAAGATTTCTAACATTCAGGAAATCCTTCCTGTACTTGAACAGATTGTACAGTCTGGTGCAAAACTTTTAATTATTGCTGAAGATGTTGAAGGTGAAGCTCTTACAACACTTATCGTAAACAAGTTACGTGGTACATTTAATGTAGTAGCTGTTAAGGCACCTGGATATGGTGACAGACGTAAGGAAATGTTAAAAGATATTGCTATTTTAACAGGTGGTCAGGTTATTTCAGATGAACTTGGTTTATCTCTTGCAGAAACTAAAATTGAAGATTTAGGTAGAGCAAAATCTGTTAAGGTAACAAAAGAAAATACAATTATTGTTGATGGTCTTGGAGCATCAGAAGAAATCGAAGGAAGAGTTGGTCAGATTAAGGCTCAGCTTGAAGAAACAACATCAGATTTCGATAAAGAAAAATTACAGGAAAGACTTGCAAAATTAGCCGGTGGTGTTGCAGTAATAAGAGTAGGTGCCGCTACAGAACCAGAAATGCAGGAAAACAAGTTAAGAATGGAAGATGCTTTAAACGCAACAAGAGCAGCTGTAGAAGAAGGAATTATTGCAGGTGGCGGATCTGCTTATATCCACGCTTCAAAGAAAGTAGCAGAATTAGTTGATTCACTTGAAGGTGATGAAAAGACAGGAGCTTCAATTATTCTTAAGGCTCTTGAAGCACCATTATTTACAATTTCTAAGAATGCAGGACTTGAAGGTTCAGTTATTGTAAATAAAGTAAGAGAATCTGAACCAGGAACAGGTTTTGATGCACTTAACGGAAAATACGTTAAGATGGTTGATGCCGGAATCCTTGATCCTGCTAAGGTTACAAGAAGCGCTTTACAGAATGCAACAAGTGTGGCAAGTACATTACTTACAACAGAATCCGTTGTTGCAAACATAAAAGAAGATGTTCCTGCTATGCCAGCTAACCCTGGTATGGGAATGGGCATGTAATTTGTGAAATTTGCCCCTGAAAATTTTAGACCTGGAATTTTTATTAGAAATTGTACTAGGATTTTCGATTGCAGTGTGATATAATAATCAAAAATTATAAACCTTTACAACAAAAGGGGAGTAGTTGCATGTTTTACATGTTCTGGTTTTCGTCAGTACGTTCATAATTGAACCGGAGACCAGAGAACTAACAAGATTTAGTTGAACGAGACTTTTTGTGCATTATTTTTGATGCACAAAAATCTCGTTCTTTTTTATTTACAATGAATTCCAAGGGAATTCATTGTAAATAAAAAAGAAAAATGCAAATATTAGCAAGGAGGTTCCCATGGAAAATTATCAAAAAACAAAACAACAGCTAAAAGAACAATTTGGAACTTTAAATGGTCTAACATCAAAAGAAGCAGAAGAAAAATTAAACTCTTTCGGAGAAAATATTTTAGAACAAACAGAAAAGAAAACATTTTTTCAAATATTTTTCGACCAGTTTAAAGATTTACTTGTTATTATTCTGATTATTTCGGCGCTTATTTCATTAGCATCGGGTAATGTGGAAAGCACGATTGTAATTTTGGTAGTAATAATTTTAAATGCAATTTTAGGTACTGTTCAATATTTTAAAGCTGAGAAATCTCTTGATGCCTTACGAGAATTATCATCACCTGTGTCTAAAGTAATTAGAAATGGTGGGAAAATGGAAATCCCATCAAAAAAGATTGTGCCTGGTGATATTTTAATATTGGAAGCAGGAGATATGGTGCCTGCTGATGGCAGAATAATAGAGAATTATTCTTTACAGGTAAATGAAAGTTCTCTTACAGGCGAATCTTTAAATGTGGATAAGGCAGATATAGTTTTACAGGATGAAACTCCACTTGCAGATAGAGTGAACATGGTGTATTCAGGAACATTGGTAACTTATGGTAGGGCAAAAGTTATTGTCACAAATACAGCCATGGACACAGAAATTGGTAACATTGCTTCCCTTATGAATGACACCAAAAATAAGAAAACGCCTTTGCAGATAAGCATGGATAATTTTAGCAAAAAACTAGCACTTGTAATTATGGGAATATGTGGTTTTGTTTTACTTCTTAGTTTAATTAGAGGGCAGGGATTACTTGACTCACTTATGTTTGCTGTAGCACTTGCAGTAGCAGCGATTCCAGAGGCACTAACATCTATTATTACAATTGTTCAGGCAATGGGAACAAGCAGAATGGCAAAAGAAAATGCAATAATAAAGGATTTAAAAGCTGTTGAAAGTTTAGGTTGCGTGTCTGTTATCTGTTCAGATAAAACAGGTACTTTGACACAGAATAAAATGACAGTAGAAGATATTTATGTAAATAATAAAATCCTAAAACCTGAAAATTGTTCCTGTGATAATTTAACAGAAAGATTTTTAATTTATAATGCAATACTTAACAATGACTCAGAAATTTCAACTGAAAAAAATATTGGTGATCCAACAGAAACCTGTTTATTAGAAATGGTCGAAAGAGCTAATGTTTTAAAAAATGAAACTTATGTAAATCTTAGAAATAAATTTCTAAGAGAAGAAGAAAATCCTTTTGACTCTACAAGAAAAATAATGAGTTCTCAGTATGAGATTGATAATAAAAAGATTGTTTTTACAAAAGGTGCTGTAGATGTTTTGATTAATAAAATTAAAAGTATAAGTTTGAATGGTGAAGTAAGAGAAATAAAAGATTCAGACATAAAAAATATAATGGAAACTAATTATAATTTTTCAAAAAATGGTTACAGAGTTTTAGCTTTTGGATATAAAGAAATTTACAAGAAAGAGAACTTAAGTTTTGAGAATGAAGAAGATTTTGTATTTTTAGGTTTGATTTCAATGATGGATCCACCAAGAACAGAATCAAAGGAAGCTGTAAAGCATGCAAAAGAAGCCGGCATAAAACCAATAATGATTACCGGTGACCATAAAGAAACAGCAAGAGCCATTGCAGAGAAAATCGGTATTTATAATGAAAATGATTTGGTTATGACAGGGGAAGAACTTGACAGAATTAATGACAAAGAACTAAATGATAAAATCAAAAAAGTATCAGTATATGCAAGGGTATCACCTGAAAATAAAATCAGAATTGTTGACGCTTGGCAAAGACAGGGGAATATTGTGGCAATGACAGGTGACGGTGTAAATGACGCACCTGCGTTAAAAAAAGCAGATATCGGAATTGCAATGGGAATTACCGGCACTGAAGTTTCAAAAGATGCATCATCAATGATTCTTGCAGATGATAACTTTGCCACAATTATCAAAGCTGTTTCTAATGGTAGAAGTGTTTATAGAAATATTATTAATTCAATATTGTTCCTTTTGTCAGGGAACTTAGCTGCAATTATTGTTGTATTAATATGTTCATTGCTTAATTTAGATGTACCATTTAAGCCGGTTCATTTATTGTTTATTAATTTGTTGACAGATTCCCTACCGGCATTGGCAATTGGTATGGAAAAAGTAGATGAATCATTATTAAAAAGTAAACCAAGAAATCCTAAAAAGGGAATTTTTACGCAGAAATTTACAAAGGAACTTTTACTTTATGGTTGTTTAATTTCTATAGTAACTTTTGCTGGATTTTTAATGGGGGATAGGACTTCGTCGTTAAAGGCAAGTACAATGGCATTTGCAGTATTGACATTGGCAAGATTATTTCATGGGTTTAACTGTAGAAGTGATTTATCAATTGTAAAAATAAAATTAGGAACAAATAAATGGATTATTGGAGCGTTTGCAATAGGTGTAATTTTACTACTGGGAGTTTTAACTATTCCGCCATTAAAGACAATGTTTATGATTGAAAATTTAGATATAATGGAATTAGTGAAGATTTTAGCTTTAGCGTTTTTACCAACTTTAATAATCCAAATTAAAAAGAGTATATGTGATCTTTTTCGAAAATAGATAAAAATTTTTGGTGATTTTTAATAATATAAAAAACATTATTTGTACACATTGTTTAAAAACGTTTTTTTGTTTGGAATAGTAAAACTATTATGATAAAATTACATTAAATTTTGGAAAAAGGAGCGAAGAGAATGAACACAATTAAGAAAAATGTAATTTCGTTTGTTTTAGTTATGGCATTAGTATTAACAAGTGTAACGGTTATGCCGGTTAGCGGAGCAACTAATGTTACAACTATTTCAAATTTGAAATTTGCAAAAAATGATGACGGTTCATGTACAATTACATGGAACAAATTAGATGGTGGTTCTTATAATATTTACAAGGCAAGCAGTAGATTTGCCAAATATGAAAAAGTAGGAACATCTTCTGATTCAAGTTACAATGACAAAGATTATAATGGTGAATATTACAAGGTTTCATTTGTAAAAGATGGAAAAGAATATACTTTGTCTAATCCAACATCTTATGAAATTGAGACGTTTGGATATAACACAGCAATATTTGAGGACACTGATAATACAACAGAAGTTCAAAAATATATTGATAACGTTTATAAGACAACAGAGGCAGGTCAGTTTATCTCTGACAGATATGCAATGATGTTTGCACCTGGAACATACAGCGACAATCTTAATGTTAATGTAGGTTTTTACACACAGGTTGCAGGTATGGGAATATCACCCAAAGATACAACTTTAGGCAACATTACATGTAAAGCTGAATGGATGAAGGGCAAGAAATATGATGGTTCAGTTAATTACAATGCTTTATGTAATTTCTGGAGATCTGTTGAAAACTTAACAACTACAAATCAGACAACAATGTGGGCTGTTTCTCAGGCAACATCAATGAGAAGAATGAATATTAAAGGCAATTTAAACTTACATCATGAAGGTGGATATGCCAGTGGTGGTTTTCTTGCAGATTCAAAAATCGCAGGTAGAAAGTACACATATAAAGACCGTAAAACAGGAAAAGATGTAGTTGCAGAAGCTGGTGTATCAGGTGGCTCACAGCAGCAATGGTTATCAAGAAACGTTGAAATGAACAAGTGGGATGGAAGCGTTTGGAACTATGTTTTCGTTGGTTGTGAAGTTAAGCCATTATTTGATACAAACGCAGAAGTTAAAAACGGTCCTGATGGTGAATGGCCATATTTAGCTTACACAAAAGTTACAAAGACTCCGGAAGTTCAGGAAAAACCATTCTTAACTGTTGACAAAAACGGTGAATATGGAGTATTTGTTCCTGAGTTACGCAAGGATGCAACAGGTGTTTCATGGGATGGAGATGAAATCAAAGGTGAAACAATTAGCTTAGATAAATTTTATGTTGCAAAACCTGGTGATACAGCAGCAAAAATTAATGCTGAAATTAAAGACGGAAAGAATTTAATTTTAACACCTGGTATTTATGAAATCAGTGAACCTATTACAATTACAAATGAAAATACAGTTGTATTAGGTCTTGGTTATGCAACTCTCAAACCAACTAAAGGAAATCAGTGTATGACTATTGCTGACGCTAAAGGCGTTAAGGTTGCAGGTGTTTTATTTGATGCAGGAAGAAATAAATCAAGTACTTTATTAACAGTTGGTACAGAAAAGAATACTAATGATAATTCTGATAATCCAATTTGCTTAATTGATACTTTCTATAGAGTTGGTGGAGCTGACAGCACACCAGGTAAAACAACAAATTGTGTTGTAATTAACAGCAATAATGTTATCGGTGATAACTTCTGGATTTGGAGAGCTGACCATGGTGCAGGCGTAGCGTGGGACAAGAATACTGCAGATACAGGTGTAATCTTCAATGGTGATAACATTACAACTTATGGATTAATGGTTGAGCATTTCCAGAAATACCAGACTGTATGGAATGGTAACGGTGGAAAATGTTATATGTATCAAAGTGAATTACCATACGATATTACAAGCCAGAGTGTATGGAATGCACCTGGTACATACGGATATGCAGATTACAAGGTAAATAGCAATGTAACAAGCCATGAAGGCTATGGTATTGGTATTTACTCATGTTATCAGAAAGCACAGTGTTACTTGAAGTCAGCTGTTGAATGTCCAAATACTGCAAATGTTAAATTTACAAATGTTTGTACATATAGTTTAGTCGGTAATGGCGGTATTGATTACGCTATTAACAAAGCAGGCTACGGAGTTTACGGAAGTGGTAATATGTGTAAGGTTTTATCTTATGTAAATGGAAAAGCACAGTTAGATAAAACTTATGAAAAAGCAAGAAAAGGAATCTATGAGAACCATATTCAGATTTCAGGAGATTTTGATTATGATTCAAATATGCAAAGAGTTTATACAAAAACTTACACAGGAAAGAATATTACTCCTAAGGTTGTAGTAACTGTTGATGGCTTGAAGTTAAGAAACGGTGTTGATTATACTGTTAAATACACTAACAACAAAAATATTGGTAATGGAAAAATTACTATTACAGGTATAAATGCATACAGAGAGTCTACAACATTTACATTAAAGATCAGACCAGCTAAAGCAAAAGTAGCAAAGAAAAAAATTACTAAGAAAAAAGCTACATTAAAGCTATCAAAGGTTCTTGGGGCAACAGGTTATGAAGTTTCATACTCAACAAAGAGTAACTTCAAGAAGAAAAATACTGTTACAAAGAAAACAAAGAAATTAAAAGTAACAGTTAAGAGAACAAAGAAAATGCCTAAGGGTTATATAAGAGTTCGTGCTTACAAGAAAGTTGGTAAGAAGTATTACTACGGTAAGTATAGTAAGAAAATTAGAGTTAAATAATAAATTGTGAATAATAAAAAATATATATTCAGTGCTTGATTACCAATTCAATAACAGGTTATAGTTTAGTTAAACTGAAGGATTGAAAGGAAATCATAGCTAAATAATTCACAGTAAATAATAAAAGTGTCAGTCAGATATTTTAGATGGAAAATCCGTTTAAAATAGACCACTGATACTTTTTTATTAGCCAAAGTTAAAACAGTGTGCTATAATCAACTCTAAAAGCAACATATTAGAGGTGATATAAATGGCAAAGAGCAAAAGACTATCAGATGACATTGCTGATGTGATTTTGTCTATGATTACAGTAGAAAAGAAATATAATCCAGGCGATAAGTTGCCAAATGAAATGGAATTATCTGAGCAGTTAGGCGTAAGCAGAATCACATTAAGGGAAGCCATTAGAATTTTAGTAACAGCAAATGTTTTAGAAATAAAAAGAGGAAAAGGAACATTTGTTAAAGAAGATTTTAAGCAATATACATTTAAAGGCTTGGAAGTAGGTTCAACAGCGAAGGTAGGTTTAAATGATTTATATGAAATGCGTTTGATTTTCGAACCTGAAGTAGCATATTATGCAACATTAAGAGCAACAGAAAAAGAGATTGAAAGAATACTGTCTATTTCTGAAAAAATTGAAAAGCTTATTAGAAAAGGCATCGATTATGAAGAAGAAGAAAAGGCATTCCATTGCTCCATAGCAAAAGCTACACATAATGAATTTATAAATCAACTAGAGCCTGTCTTACAACAGTCAATCCAAAAAGGTGTTTATATTTATGAACATGAAAATTTGGAAATGGAAGAAATTTTGTCTGATCATAAATTAATAACAGATTTTATGAAAAACAGAAATCCTGAGGGTGCAAAAAACGCAATGAAGGTTCATATTATTCATGCAATAGAGCGTTTGGGATTAGACAATAAATAAATAAATAAATAAATAAATAAATAAATAAATAAATAAATTGGGGAAATTTTAAAGAGAGCAGACAACGTTGTTGACATAAGACAACTAAAGGAATATAATACCAACATAGACAAAGATAAATAGGAGGTTTTATTATTATGTCAGAAGCAAGAATTTTTTATCAGGAAGATTGCAACTTATCATTGTTAGATGGAAAGAAGATTGCAATCATCGGTTATGGTAGCCAGGGACATGCACATG